>Ga0209367_1001064_pt1 | contig 32140 bp, 18 predicted proteins | sample WorMetLIZISLAND2_FD_187412 | JGI IMG/M metagenome (GOLD analysis project Ga0209367, IMG submission 187412) | Marine gutless worms symbiont microbial communities from Max Planck institute for Marine Microbiology, Germany - Olavius geniculatus... ...
CTGCAAACCGCGGGTCCAATTGTTCGTTCGCGCGGGCAGTGGATGGCCGCATAGTGCGCTGCGGTATCATTAGCTCATGCCAATCAGCTGCCACTTCCAAGATTGTAAAGCGCTTCTGGTCTTGAAGAAGCATGTAAGAAGCGCTATAGCAAGTACGCGGACTTTACCTTTACCTTTACCTTTTTCATTCGTGTTCGTTTGTTTTTAATTGTGACCCATAAAATGACTGCACAGTATGTTACATATTTTTTGTTGACTAAAGTTGTAAATTTGAATTAATTGATTGCTTGTCTGTTGCCTTTATCGAACTGCCCCAGTCTGCTACCTTTGAGACACTTTAACAGAACCACTTACTGTATAGCAGACTCTAGTTTCAGGAACCGTAAAGCCTTTCCATAAGTTCGAGGGGGCCACCCCGAACGAGGGCGCTAAATGTGAGGGGGTGGGCAAAATTTGCGATTTTTGGCCAAATAAGTCGCTGTATCTCAGTAACGGTGCGAGATAGGGTCTAGGTTACTATTAATCACTAATATGACACTAATCACTAATACCGACAGAGCCGTTCTATACTGTCTTTCATGTCATTTCAGGCAAAAAAATGTTAGAAATTTGCGCAAAGGTCCACCGCTGTAGCACGCGGTATGTTTTGTAGAAGCTATCCTGTAAATTCCACTATCTACACCTAGAGCCTATAGTTGATGACGTGCTTTTGGAATTTGATATATGAAACATGAAGCTAAAGCGTTAAACGATCGAAGTGCGTGTTTTACGAGTTAATTGACTTAGCTTCCGTCCAGCCATACGATGCGGTCAGGTGGGTAGATATAGATAACATTATACCTGCATTACCTGCAAAAGTACGTTGGAGATAGGTAAATCACGCGATAAAAGCTCTGCAGACTGCCGGAGAACAATAGCATATGTTCTTTCGAGTTCCGACTCGTGCTGTTTGCTCAGTGCTACTGTGTGCAGTGTGCGTGATACGTTGTCGTTATCAATATCAAATATCCTCTCTGTTTCTCGTCCAATAACTATATCAAAAGCCGCATCAGTATGACAGTCATTACAGGTCTATACGTCAGACCCTGACGTTATAAACTTTTTTCGACATCGACATCAACGCCAGAGTTAATAGTAATAATAACAAACATGGACCAAAATAATTCGGCAAAAAGCGAAATCGCTGTGACAAGTTAACCCAACTCCTCGTTTTTGTTCGTCAGGTGGCAGCATAGCCTGACAGTTTGGCCAAAATTTGCAATTGCATGTTTTGGCTGAGGGTTCGACCCACAAATATCTTCTTTCCCTGGGGGAACAATGTCGACGACGATATGGCAGCCAGACGACAGACACAACACGCTACGCAGAAAAGTGTAGGAATAAACGGAATCGCTAGCGTTGTAAGAATGATTTCGCTCAGCAGTACACAGTATTATTACGCAGATGCGGAGCAACAGAGACGCACTCCATGTAACCTATCGTGGCCAGCACTGGCGTAGCCATAGGGGGCACGTGCTTCCTTACGAGTCTGATCAGTTACTCAAAAAAGTGCAAAAAATGCACCAAAATGCTTCATTTTAACACACAAAAAATCGAAAAATTTTCTGGGAAGGGGGCACAGCCCCTCCCTAGACCCTTTCTCTGGTGGGGAAGGAGACCCTCTACTCACACTACCCCTCAAGTGCCCCCCTGCGTCCAGATGCTGGTTACGCCAGTGGTGGCCAAAAGTGTTTTACAGGACGTCAGCATAGTCTGCTGTGGAGGTACTTCGACTACGGCAAAGGTCCGTTCGTCCGTCTGTCTGTCACGCGGCGCTGGTACGCTATCATAACGATGCAAACTAGGATCGTGCAACTTTCGCCGTCGGCTTTGAAAAGGACTTTGCCTTAGAATCCGTAAGGTTTATCCAGAAATTTTAATGGGGGTCATTTTGATTGGTGATGTAAAATAAGACAATGTTTAAGATTTTGGACACATAAGTTGCTTTATCAATAGCGCGAGGTAGGACTTAGAACTAAGATTACTAGGAAGTCGCATGTTAGCTTTCGACTGATACCAAAGATCAGCTACATTCGGTGATCTTGAAGGCTTGAACAGCCATTACGCTCGATACTAGTTTTGCACTAATTTTGTCGTAATTTTTGACTGAAACGGTATGTTCTGCTGATATCAAAAACGGACGCTTGCTGGTGGATAATGGGGTTCAGGCGAAATGTACGAAGCTGACGCCTTGTTTTCTTAGCGGCAGCTGAGCTTCTTGTGTTATTCTATAGTTAGTTACTGTTAGTACTCTGTGACACTATGACGCGAAATGACCTTTTGTGTGTTAATGTGCCTTCGCAATTCACTCACGCTTTCATCGCTTTCGTGGATTTTCACGCATCGTTGCGCCGCATGCACGTGTCATGCCTTTACAGTATAGATTATATTATAGTCTGTTAACTGTTGTTTTCAGACAGCCAGCTATATTTTTAGACTTCGATACAGAAAATTGTTTTTTGTAGCCTCGAATTTTGTCTGTACGGTATCAGTTTTTGATGTTCATTTATGAATTGCACAGAGACGAATTTGTCTTTATCAGATACAGATCTGTCTCGTAAGTAACGCAGTAACGCATTGAGCCTAACAGAGTAATGAGGTTCAAAAACGGTTAACTTTTAGCACTAGATAAAATAGTTAGCTTGAAAGTAAGTAATATATAGCGCCTTAACTGTTAATAGCACCGAACGCGCTCAGTGTGCTAGTAAAACGAGAATTTACGTGTAGAAATGTCTCAGCTGGCGTCCAATGATAGACAGAAAGAGTGTGTGCAGCCTATCTTATGCATTTGCTAATGTTCAGAGTATTTGCGATAAAAGTTAACATTGCTGCTCCAGGTCGACATATTCGGCGGCGCTGCTGGGATGCTGCTGAACCTAACGTGTGGAAAGTTTCCGAGTTCCTGGTGGACATTTACAACGTGTACCGTGTCCGTAACATCGCTCGTGGTTATCGTCGTGAAATTGTGTCTGACTGGGACCGTGGTTAACTCTCGCTTGCGTCAGATGCTAGTGGACAAGTTGCTGCTCGGAGTTCGGACGACTCAGACAGTCGAAATCTTCAACATCACGTCATTTCGCGGCAGGCTGATCAACTCATTCGATCAGCTGCCAGGTGTCGACGACGTGAACTCGTTCCGTTGCCTCGAGACAAGAGCCGCCGGTATGACGTTTCCGATCTGTGCGTACGACGACCAGAGTGACGTCTGGGTGTCGAAGGAGTTCAACCTCGGTGGGTACTGGGAACGCCAGTACGTCCAGAGGTTTATCCGTCTACTGCGGCGCGATCCAGACATCGAGTTCGTGGACCTGGGAGCGAACATCGGCGCGTTCACTCTGCCGGCAGCTCGCGTGACTCATGTCGTCGCCGTCGAGCCGTATTTCAGGTCGATGGGCCGACTGTTAAAGTCCGTTCAGCTAGGCGGAGTAGCGCAGAACGTGAGCCTGGTGTTCAACGCCATCTCCAATCAGCGATCTACGTACACGCTCGGCTTCGACACCGGCAACGTGGGTGGCACGTACCTGAAGATGCAGAAGACGCTGGACACGACGATTGACTGCGGGGGTGCGCCGTGTGCTCGGACTATACTCCTAAACGACCTTCTGCCGCTGATGCGTGGACAGCAAGCTGTGATGAAGGTCGACGTTGAGGGACACCAGACTCGAGTGTTCACAGACTCTGCCGCCGCCAAGTTCTTCGAAGTCATCGACGTTTCCGTCATCTTCATGGAATGGATGGATCTGTGTCGCCAACAGGACGTCATCAGCTCGGAAGTCAGCGATCTGATTCGTTTCTTCAGCAGGCGCCAGTACCAGGTGTTTGCTGAGAGCACGCGCCGATTGGGTACCGACTGTAGACAGTGGACGAAGGACGTCGTATTCGCAAAGCACTCGCTGGCGTTCTGACCATAGAGCTTCGTACACAGTATTTTTAGTCATGAATATATTGTATTAGGCTATTGATCGATTTCAGCTTTAGAGAAAAAAATAAAATTAGTTTACGCTGAAAACAATTTTGCAAATCATCTAACATTTTATTGCAAATGCGTTATTTTACAGGTAACAACGTCCAACCTAAGATTTAGTCTTTTACGAGTCACGTTAGAGGTGCAAGCGCTTCAATGACCTTATAGAGCCCCGAGCGGGACGACACAAAAATAAGCTTAAGGTAAGAAAATAATAGGCTCTTAATCTTATGTGCGTGACAAAGATAACTAAACTTGTAAACAGATACACTTTGCGTGGCGCACACGCAATTTCACACAGCAGAAGACGTTATCTGACAACATGAGAAGAAGCTTTAAGCTTTTGGCGGCTGGAGCTTTGCCTCAGACCCCACTGGCCGAGTTTACAGCGCTCCCCAGAACTTTAGCTGGTGGAAAAGGGCTGGCTTGCTGAAACCCCCTCAAAGTTCTACCATTGCTGTCATCTCTTCGCGCTTTGAGCTTCGGTCCTTTTGGCCTTGCAACTGAGAGCCCATAGCTCATTGCTGAATTAAGCCTCTGGAATATTTGCTACGCCACTAACAGTGCACAAGGCATAAGATCAAGCAGTGAAGGTCGACAAAATGGCACGCATGGCTACTTCTGCGGACTGGCAACATCAGTAATAGGCCTGTAACGACTGTAATAAAATAGTGTATGTCAACGGTGTTTAGGCCTAGGCCTATGGTAGACTACGACAACCACAACACCCGGTTCAATTTTAATGACTAAGAAACAACTCCGGGCGACAGTAGACCTTTAAACCAAGACATTAACAATGCGCTTGAACGCCCGTAGTGTCTCCATTCATTGCCAACATTTTATTACTGTTCGGCCCAAAAGCAATTTTTTTATTTGATTACATGGCGTCAGTATTGCAGCACGTTATGTGGTCAATTCAGATGCTTTAGTCTTGGCTATCGCAAAGGTGTTCGTCCGTCTGTTCGTCTGTCTGTCTGCCTGTCCACCACCACACCACAGACAGACTGACGGACAGACGAACGTCCACACCCTGCTGGCCTGTCAAAACGGTGCAAGCTATGATCACGAAATCTTTAATGTCGGCTTCCCGGAAGACTATAATTCCAGAATTGGTATTGATGGTCTTGTAGTTTCTGACGTTGAACAGTAGGCCTACTGTTTTCCGGATATTTGCCGCGCTTTTTTACGAAGGGCACGCTAACGTTCAAACATCAAATTAATATTTCATATGGGTACTTAAATTGCGAAACACGTTTTCAGGCATGCGCCTAGGCTTATATTTATTTTGCTAACGTTACATTGCCGAACGTAGCGTATACAGCCACAGTATGAGGAGCGCGTGGTATAGGGCCTAGCCAAAGTTCCAAAAGTCACATTTTTAAGAGTAGCATTATGATGAGACAAAATGCGTAAAGCTGAAGCCTTGCTTTCTAGGCGTTAGCTGAGCTTCTTGTTTACTTTTTATTTGATTACTGCAGCGAGTAACCATCAAAAGTCGTATGAAGTGACGTCGACGTGAATTAGGCCTATCATTTGCCGACAGACGTAATCTCTAGAACACTATATGGCTCAGCTTCCGCATGCATGATACAGGTATACAAGTTGAATATCTAGGTCTGCCTAGATATTCAACTTGTATATTAGATATTAGATAACTTAGATATTCAAGAAAAAAGATGAATTTATGACAGATAAGAAAGCCGTGCTGTCGCTAGAAAACGGCGCGATGCCGCAATTATCGCCACCGATATCGCACGAGGATTTTGTATTTTTGTCTGGCCGACGACGTATAGGCCTACTTAGTGCGTAACATTACACATAGGCGCTAAATGATGTGTATGGTCGCGATTTTGCGTGCGAAATGCAATGCAGATTTGCTATAATAGCACAATGCCAGTGCTCCTTAGTAATCATCACGCCGCTGCGCACATCGCCATTGAACCATCCTAATTGCCAATTGGTTTATTTTACTCTGCAGCCAATATAGATCTGACGTAAAGCGTGACGTCATGCATGCATGTGCTATACGTGTACGTAAGTAATAACGTTAATGGACGTGATGTACGCGGCGTCAATTTTCTCAACATACAGCGACGCTGACGTGCATAGACAATGCGACATTTTTCGTCGCTGACTACGCGTTATCATGCTTTATTACACGGCCATTCTATATGCCACATTACATGTCTTGCCCGTCCGTTTATCTAATATTATATGTAATATGTCTGTTCATCCGTCAGTACATTTGTTCCATTCGGGCTCGTTTAATAGACGTTGTTGCAATTTACTGCGCTCAATTAAGTGACGCAAAATGATGTCTGCAGCACTCAGAAAATACACAGTCAAGCAAACACAAATCTACCAAACAAATCTGTTTGTTAGTTAATTGTCTGAGTTGTTAAATTGTAAATAACAGTCATAACGTTTCGAAACCGCTTTTACCTAAACGTTTATCTAATGGATACAATCTTCGTAGCAGGCAACATGATTTTATCCTTCTCGACAAAACTAATCGTTTAACTGAGAGTGGTTTTGTTATCTGCATGTTGTACAAAAATTGTTATTAGGCCTAGCTTTTAACTCTGTCAGCGCAATATGTTTTCAGTTCTCTTTCAACTGTTCTGCTTTGCGGATTGTCAAAGCTTTTATTAAACGAATATTTGATTTGATTTGATTGATTGATCAAAATTATCACGTGTTGTGCAGATTATTTTGGCTAATGTACGTAAATGAAGAGTTGTGCAGTTGAACATCCAATTTTAACACGGTAGTGCGTTAACATAAATTTGGCGAGATAGACAATGAATGCACGTCACATAATTCTATCGTCTTGGCCATTTTTATGCCAAAAATTTTCAAATTTGGCGGAGATTGGACGAAGTTTTAACAAAAACAATTTTACATTTTAAGGACACGGTTTAGAGACATTTCGCAATGTGAAAAGTAAAATAAAAACTACAAAGATACGATATTAATAACTACAAATTATAACTACAAACTATACACAAGACTGCTGATCAAATTTGCATTATTTTGGTCATCGATTATTGATTCGTTATCACTGTCGTAATCCTAGAAATAATGCTTATTATCTGGGCCACGTTAACCGCTCTATGATACTGCTGCTGCTGTTGCTGCTGCTGATGATGATAATTATCAACGTCAATGACGGTAATAAGATCTTTAAAAGCATTATCACAAAGATACGATACAATACGGTAATCATTGCCTCTACCAAGAAAAAAATTAGTAATCATCTCACATTCGTACGTTTGTCTTTAAGATTATAAATTACTTCGTGAGTTATGAACTTATTTTGATGAATTTTGGAGAGGCTGAGTTACCTAGAAATGGTTAAATTTTAGTGCCGACAATACAGTATTGTCAACGCCCAATGAATAAAGTTATGTTTTGAGACTCAGCAAAAGTATAAGCCTGAATGCTGTCGGTGTCAAATCAGCTGAGAACGATATGAAAAAACCCAAAATAACGTACAACTCTTACATGAGCAATTAATCAAAGAAACTAAAACTAATTGTCGAGCGACGTTAAATATCGTGCAATAAACATGGCTATTTGCAGTCATGTTTAGTTTCGTTTTATTTGTTGTTGTATTCTGCTCATATACTTTATCGAGACTGTAGACGAGAAGAAACCGATCTCGTTTGTGTGGCTTTAAGCATTGGCATTAATGTAAAACCGAGGCTTCATCTACGGGCACCTGATGCGCGTGCGTGGGTGTTTTTTTTTATCTGCGAGTCTCAAATACATGGTAGAGACCATCACTACCTTTCGATCGGCAATTACGAAGAGGATTTGACGACAGAGAAGCGATGACGTCATCGTCGTCAGCCTACCTTCGTCTCTAGCACCGCGGATTTTCATGCAGCGCTAATTTTTGGCCGCGTAAACTAATGAGATATCGTTTAAAAGCATTCCCAGCATATCTAGGCTCTATGGATCTTACTTTGTTAGTAGCATAGTAGGCCTATTTTACAGCAGCCAATTACGGTAAATGCTGTCTGCTACAATAAATATGACTAAAATAAAAGTACACTGATAAGAGAAAGAAACTAAATAAACCAGACGTAAAACACAATTTCCAACCATATTCATTACAAACAACTTGAACCACACTTGCTTTCCTCTACTAAAAAGTAATTAATTTAAGTCAGTTTGTTATATGTATGATATTTCTTTCTTTTGCTCCAAACTGTATGCTTCTTTCATATAAAGGCGTAGATTTTGCCACATTATTTCGTATAAATTGCAGAGATGTGCACGAGACCTTCAGAGCTGAGACCGAGACAAGACCCGAGACCCATGTCTCCGAGACCGAGACGAGACCGACACGTTCAATATTTTGTCCGAGACGAGACCGAGACGAGACGTTGCAGCTTCCGAGACGCTGGCCGAGACCTTAAAGCTCCCGGGAGCTTCAACGTCTCGCCGAGACGTTTTCCATGACGTATGGGAAAACACATTGACAATGAAAAAAATTATACGGATTAATTAACTCGCACCATGGTAAGCGCTTTCCATTTGTGATATTGTGGGTTTTGCATTTTGTTTTGACATTATCGCTGAATAATTAACGGCTTGCACTATAAACAATTGCAACTGCAGTGCTGTAGACATAAGCCATTATGTTTATCGCAATTTGCAAGCAACTGAAATTAGTAAACTACAGCTGAATGTAGCCTTATACGTCGACTACATTTGGCTGATTGTATTCATTCTCACATCATGCGCTTTATCTTCATTGCGACTAGATCATTTTATGGCGAAAAAAGACTGACACGACATAATTCTGCTTTATGATAAATAAGTAAATGAAAAACAAAAAACACTGTAAACAAATATTTTTAAGCCACAAATGTCATGCTGGTTAATATCGCTCTAAATGCAGCTAGAGTATGCACGGCGCGCACCTGCACAAAACGTCTCGACGAGACGCAATGGCCCGAGACCCGAGACGGGACCTACTGGGCCGAGACCAATTTATATTGCTACGAGACCGAGACGAGAGCGAGACGTTGAGGATTTTGTCCGAAACGAAACCGAGACGAGACGTTAATACGTCTCGAGACCGTCTCGAGACCGAGACGTCTCGACCGAGACCACGTCCCTGTAAATTGAACGTTAATTATCACCAGCGAGTAAAGCAAAATGTTTATCATTCTGTCAGCTTTCAGTACATTTTCATATATTATTTTGTCATCATTATGTTTATTAGTATAACTGTTTATTGTTCTATGTTTAAGTAGCTAGTTATATCAAACCAAATTAACTTAAAGTTTTAACAGTTCTAATATAAACTCATTGTTGGCGATTTTTACTAGTTAAAATGTTGCTGTAATTGACATTTACAGAAACAGTACCCGGGTTCCTTTGTAGGCTATATCTTATGTTAGCTGTAACTATGGGCAAACCGTTAATGATTAAAGCACGTACAACGACTCGGGAAGTAATTAATTTGTGATGAAAGAGAAAGGCACGCTCTTCGGGCGCACAAGTACACTGTGTTGCCAATTACGCTTCGATGCTTATTCCGCTTAATAATATTGTTTTCAGTGTTTTTGTCGTGACATAGGCTTACTTAGTAGGCCTACAGTGAGTTCAGACTACTATCGTAATACGTTTACGTGATGCGGCCGCAACACTGCATTATCAAGATAAATTCTAGATCCAGTAAGACTGGCGGATCTAGTCCACAGAAGCCTCTGGTAATCTGTAATTTACCGATAACGGTAAACAATAAACGGCACAGAAAAAAAATCACAGCCTATCATTTCTTTGTTTCTCACCTTTTATAATTTGTTCTGAAAGACTGAAGTCAATTATGCTTTAACATTCTTTGACTATGATTATATAGTTAAGCTTATTCCAGCGATCAACCACATAATCTGAAAACAATATTTTCGTAGGTCGAGCTGAAATCGGTGTTTGATCAGAAACTTCATCACGCTGTAAATCGTTTATCTGCCTAAAAACAAAACGCGAGTTAGGGGATTCTTCCACCACTTGCCGAAATATTTAATATTTTGTGGAAATATTCTGAATACTTATAAAATCTTCACATACACGCAGTTTTTTGTGATAGCTTAGGCCTAGTTCTTTTGTTAGTTTGTTGGCGGTTGGATGTCGTGCGGTTAGACTGGCCAGTCGTGAATTTTCCAGCATGTGTTAAACTGTTCTCGTCATAGCGACGTACTTATCGACACCGCCTGTCGACTATTTCGTGATGTCTATAGGCACCCATACAGTAACAAAGTGCGCGGTAGTACAACGATCTCGATTTAATATTTCATTGCCACACGCGATTTGTCTAAGTCTTATCTGTTCTGCTTTGCTGTTTTTTTCCTCTGTAAGTTATAGATATAAAACATTTTTAAAATATTTTTATAAACGTTAAAAAAGTAAAACACGTGGCAGAAATTTAAAAAAAACGTTTGAAAACGTTGATAGAAAGCGTTAGTTTTAATTTGTTCAGCTTTTTGTCTAAAACTTAATGCTGTTGGTGCAGTAAACCTATAGCTAAAACTAAAAAAAGAAAACCTTATTTAATTTCAACTCAACCGTGTGATCATAAAATCAAGTATCACTAGTCTTAGTAAGTAAACTACCACCACCAAAATCTATTTATTCGTTTCTGTAACTTAAAATGCTTTTCAACGTTTTTAGTGAAATTTTAATAAACTTTTTTTTAAATTTAAAAACGACCAGAAAATAAAAGAACGTTTAAAAAAGTAAAAATGTTTATTACATCTATGCTATAGGCCTATGCCAGTTCACCAACAGCTTTAGTAGCCTTTAGTGCAGAGTGAAACCAGACAAACTATTACATGTGTGCGCATACCTGGAAAGCTGAAAGCATCACAGTCTCTTGTGAAACTTAACAGGCAACAGTGATACATTTTTACAGTACGATGCATGTAGAGTGCAAAGCGCGGTATTGACACAGCAAGTTGTCCGTCCGTCCATCCACTTTCTTATAACGATAATGTAGGCTTTTATCTTTGCCATATAGGCCTAAATTAAATTACCTAGAAAGTAGTTATACGCTATTGTAAACATAAGCTTAAATAAAACATTGCATGGTCCATTTTCTACGACAGTATGAATCCACACTTTCGACAGGCACAAAGCATCGCCGCTTTTCGGCATGGTCAAAATCACACAGCTTGCACGTACATGTGTGAAGATCTTGCTAAGAGTCCTTGGCAACGAATCGGCTGAAAGCGATACACAAATCTACTTTTAACTTTAACTTTAACAAGTCCAACCCGCAACTTTTCGATCACGAGTTATGAGTCATGACATGCTGACCATATTCCGCTAGCGCCAGTAAGCCACAGTGACAAAGGCGAACAAAGACCGGAGTAATCTCGCAAAAGGCAGAATCGCCCTCCTCGTTTGTATTTGCTAAGTGGTACCTAAATCCGTCGAAGGGCTTAAACAGGGTGTGCGAATGCAGAATGCATACAAACAGGCGACAAACAGACAGATCGTGCTGAGGAGTCGAGGCGGAGTCTGCGTTTTAGCTCATCAACGGCGGTCGTTGTTCCAGTGACTGTGCATGGAACAGTTTACCATCGTTTGTCATGTTATCGTCGTCGCTGTCGACTTTCAAGCGCCATTTGAAGACGTACTTGTTCGTAACATCCTACTGGTGACGCTCATTCTATTTCTAATAGTTTTCTGTTTGCCGAACACGTCGACTCTTAGTGTAATTATGTTACGTGTCCTTGAAGTCTATACTTAGACTAAATGCCACGTTAATAACTTTCGTGCATAATAATAAAATAATAATAATGGAGAAATTTGCACGAATAGGCGGAATTTCGTGGACTGCAAGAGCGATTCCGCGGATTTCCGCTTAAAAGTAATTCCGTCTAAAAATTGAGGAAAATAGAAAAAAAACATCATCATGCTTTGACCTTAATAAATTTTGTCTTTGTTTTCGGGCTGTAAAGATTAATATCGAAATCGACTGAAAATTGTTCTTGAAAAAGGCCCATAGACAGACAGGCGGGAATCGATACTGTCCTGTGCTCTCGCATCGCGACACAAGCCTATAATGAACGTACAGGAAACGAGCATTTATTGTGGCTGTAATCTATGGCTGTAATCGATGACACCGGTGGGTTCCTCTGAAGAGTATATCGCTCGCCAGCTATTTGAATTATAATAGACATGATCGATTCTGAGCTGCTATACGCGGTTGCCAGTAATCATTGCGATTGGAAAATCAGCTGCGCGTAACCCCGTTCTCACGGCGGCAGAGAGAAATGAAGTTGGATTTCCAACATTATGCAAGTAGACTACTGCGTAAGAAAAGCAACTAAAACGGCCATATGACTTAGTCAAAACGGCCACACTAAAAGTCCAAAACGGCCATAAAGATAAAGAACAAAAAGGCCGCAGAAAAGTACTGTTCTTTCCTTTGTATAAGCATTCTTGATATCGCACTGCAAAGCAACAAAAATCTGAGGTGCTAAAAATACAGCAGTGACACAGTTACAGCGAGTTGTCTTTTCGTTTGTCGGCGGTCGTCATCAATGCGGTATGCCGTAACGAAAAGTGCTCAGTTGTCGCGATAAACATGAGCAACGCAACGTAAAGCGGCAACATGAAAACAACGTTTTTAGCTGCAAACTTTATTACGTTTCTACTATTCTCTGTGTAAAAGTTTAACTGTCACACCAGGTGTATACCTTCCCGTGCTTATACGATTTAACTTTATGGTGTAAGGCAGTTGATATGTATAAATCGAAAAAAAACGTTGCGAAACATTTCAGCTTGTTTCTGAACACGCGTTGATGATTGACCGTGCGGCTGTAAGATTTAATATTACAAAAGTTTTTTTCACTATACCCTTAAAACGCTACTATTTTGCTTATATTGTAAAGTACCGGGTAGTGTTTTACTTCTTTTCTAAAATAAAATAATTCGGTCTTTTCTGTTGCGTTGCATATGGTTGGAAATCGTGCTTTAACGACTGGTTCTGGCACACATGTAATGCTACCGAACCTTTGGTGCGTTCGAGCGACTTTCATGCAATATTTTATGACTAATCGAACGTTTCTCATTATTATGATATGAGGTACGCACGTAAAAAATTCAATTTAACATTAATTGCTCTCGTATGTCGCTCTGTCTGTCTGTCCGTTTATTTGTCAGTTCTTCCGGACTCCAAACTCATAGACTTATATACAGGGTACATAGTTAGCCTATAGAGGATAACTGCGCAATTTTGGAAGCATTTTATCAGCGGAAAGTGGCCGGGACACTATCGAACAGTTATAAAACGAAATTAAGCCCCGAGGCTAACATTTGTGTGCAATTTAAAGAAAATTTGTTGCGATTAAAATTATTATTAATAGCGTAAACTGTGCGATTAATTAAGTTAATCAAACACTGATCACAGTTTAACGCGCATTTGACTTATGTTTTAAATGTATGTGGCATCAAACGGTAAAATGCCGCGTGACTGCTAAAATTGGTCTACACGTGTACAGTATGCAATGCAATAAAGTTGATTTCGGTAGTATTGTTTGGACGCATTGCTTAGTGTTTTGTTGATATATTTGGCAATGTTAAAGCATGTATCACACAGAGCTTACCGTCTCTACGGTCAGGCCCGTACGGTCAATACGTACGGTCACCCCAAAATCTGTTGCTGGATCTCTGCCTGTCTCTGTCTGGACCCTCTGTTTTTTCTTTGCTAGAGTCATTGATCCTTCGAATGCTGAAGACGATATAAAGCCTTTACGGTCAAGCCTGGCTTTTATAAGCCGTAGCGACTGATTGTAGAAACCGTAGCGACTCACCGTAAAGATCTTACGAGCGGCTAGATACGCTCACCTCGTACGGCCTCTACGGACAGTTGCTACGGTCTGTACGGTGAGCCTAACGGTACGAAATATTTGCTTAAGAGCAAAAAACCCGTACGGTCGATACGATCAGCATGGTCATGCTCCCGGTCAGTCTATACGGTTTCTACGGTCACCTAAACCGTACGGGCAGTGTGATACAGACATAAGCACACTCAGACAGCCATAACCGAAGATAAGCTTAACCAACAAAATAATCCGTGATCGCATAAACACTGGTATCTATACGCAGCATTGCAAGACTGCGCGTGCGGAGAACGAGACGCCACAGGCTTGATAATGGCGCATGTTTTCTTCCTGACAGCCCAGAGAGCATCGCGAATATTCCCAACAGCGTGATCTTCGCGGCAAAGTCTCAGTGGAAATTTATGTTCGGACTAATAAAAATAACATTTAAAACAAGCGCTGTTTTCTTTCTTCAGACTTTTCCTGGAGTGCAAATTCGCAGTATTTTTCGAGGCTGGGTTTGATCGTACGTCGACGCACGGTAAAATACACGGTGAGTTTTAGTCAGAAGCTAGATTGCATGACAACACACTCAGATCGTATTATCTTGAGCCTGGCGCCAGGGCCCATCAGCGGCAGCAGCTATACCTTGGCGTCTAGTCACGTGTCGTAGGATTACCTGTACTACTACTATGTCAGCAGCTAGGGCGTGATTAGAGATGATGGCGACACTTGTCAGCGATCAAATTTTCTGCTGCGGAGGCAGCACGCCGAGCTGGAGACGGGCGATAAACCGACAGCCAAAATACCGCGGTATCTTAAGTAACGATATTACGATATATTGAAGTGCCAGTTTTGAGCACGCTGTTCAGATGCATACTTGCATTTATTCCTGTGAATAGATACCGCGAGCAAAAAGCAATGTCGATACGAGACTGCGGTGGACTTGTCAATAAGTAACGAACATTTTATGCTGCATAGAATAAACGCGAACAAAGAAAAAAGTGCAAAAAAATCGATAATAAATACAACAATAAAATGCATGCACACTTGAAGCGTACTCCGCCTGAAAATATTAAATAACTAGAAACGTAGATACGGAAATAACGTGTGTTGTCAGCGGGAAATCGTCGGTTTTGGCTATACACGCTCCTTGATATTGCCACCCAGCTTACAGGTGCAGTCGATCGTCAAAAGACTTTTTAGACTACATGTTTGCTGCTGATGATTGCAAAAAGTTTATTGTCATTGCTTCTGACCTAGTTTTGAAATCTCAACACACTTCGGTCCTCATTAAATTTTGTCTTACGCGTACCTCGTTTAAGATTATGTATGGTTACGCCATTAGGCACAAGTAGATTACATTGGACGAAATTTAAAGAAATACAACTCTTCGATCAATTGATCAATTTACTGTCCGTACATTGGGCAAATGACAATAGAGAAAACACAAGTCGATTTTTAGCATGTTGAGCCAATTCGCTTGACGGCGTCATTTTTGGCTGTAGACTGCAATTTTGCCTTAAAAATTGTTACAGTTTTACAATTTCCAGCAGAAAACATCACTATATATCAGACAGGTGTGCTGGAGCCAGGAGTAAGTGTACGATACATGGATCAATGCGTGCAGCTAAGTGAGGCGAACATGTAGTCTGCTGCTACAGACGCAGTAGACGTCAGGGCGTTCAGTTCGCGGTTCAGCTGCAGTTTGATATATAGAGCTGGCTTATGATGCCTGAAGGACTGGGCCTATCGATACCGCTGCGCACACAAACAGCAAAGGTTTGGGATTCTGTGTCTTGCGCGGTTTACAACCAAATAAAGTAAAACACAAACACTAAAATAAAACAACCTGGGTTATTGTATTGTATTACAGCATGTGCATACGGTATATATTTTTATGTGTACTATGTGTTGAATTTTTAAAATAAAATTAATATGCGAACCCCGCATATTGTGGCAGTTACTCGTTCCTGAGATATGGCCAGTTTTCAGTTGAAAACGCACATTTTTCCTACCCTTCTATTTAACCCTAAATTTGAAAATGTTTTCTTTGAACTGCATCATCCAAGTTTTGCGCACAAAGAGCATAGACACAAGGCTAATTACTGGTGTAAAAAGTTTTCTACTGAGACCTACCCCTTAACAAAGGTACATCCGTGACGGACGGACGATAGACAGACAAACACATCGTGCATGACGCTTACAGCATAGCTGTAGTCTGTGGCGCGTCAAAAACGCGATTCATTATTCCCACAACGTTGGCCAGAAGGCCACGGGTCAGTTTTACTTGACCAAAGTCTCGTCACCCGACCCGTTAGCTCGTGGCCTAATCCGTCTATAGCAAAGTATGGAATGACCACTCAATGCGACCCACAAATACAGTGTTAAAAACGGTTGTATTTACAGAAAGTGTCCACGAGTCAGATCTTGATGCATCTGGTAATAATAGATAAAGTAACCAACGTGCCGATTTTCAATTCAAAAGGTCAAAGGTCAAGGTCAAAAACGTCATCAAAATGACACCCCACTTACGATGGGAAATTTCCACGGTAACGATAGGCTAGTATCGACGCGCGAAAAGCTCGGCAACTGGACAGACGGCCGCATATTATGGCGGCACTCGGTACCGACACATTTTCTTGCTATGATCGATAGCTTTTCTGTTCTTGTAGGCTGACGTCATACGCTAGCCCGTAGATGGCGTCCGGCCTGCAGCAGTCGAAAGACGAGTTCCGAGCGAAAGCGCCTTCGACAACGACGACGAAGGCGACAACGACTACAACAACGAAAACGACGACGACGACAAAAACAACGACGACGAAAACGTCATCGTCGACAGCAGGCGCCAAGCCGAAACATCACCGAGTCGTGCGATGTGCTTCTACGCCTAAGCCCTGCACCGCCAATGACAAGAGCGGCGGCGTTTCGGCTCTGACGCTGCGAGAGATGGAGGACCTACGCAGCCTGGCGATCGGTTCACCGGTACCGACTCCACGGATGGACGACGACGTAGAGATATTCACACACGACGCGCTGGACGACGAATCGTCCAAATTCCCGGCGATCAAGATCGACCGCTGTGTGACGGACGTCAGACTGGACGCCGACCGGTCATCAACGAGTGGTCAGTACCAGCAGACTGACCACAGACGCGGTCAAGCTGAACACAGACGGGCGCCGTCTGACCACGTCGTCGCGACCAAGAACATCGGCGTAGCACCACGATCTCCCACGTCGAACCACGCCGGCCCCGCTAAGCGTTAGAGTGTGTCGGACCGTTTCATGCACGAGCGTAGGTATGCTTAGAAATGTGGAAAAGAAGCGCAGGTGTGCTGTAACAGAAACTGCGTTAGGACTGGCAACGTTTCTGCTGCTTAGTCTATAAATAATTATTATTTCCCTTTTTAGTCCGCCCGGAAGTGATAGCTTTCGGAGTGGACTTACATATTGATGGCGTTTATTTTTCTAGCCACGAGATCTCCGAGCTCCGACGGCCGATCGCCGAGAAATTTTGCGCCGTGATGGAAGATGCATTCGACTTAATAATTCCGGTCCAAAATTTCGGGAGGTTTTCCCCAAAAAAATTTAGGGGCCAAAAACATGCAAAATTTGGCGCGATTTCGGACGACTTTAAACTTTGGCGGCGAATATCTCTGAAACGGATGAAGTTATTCAAAATCGGACAAGTACATTTTGTACCACGATTCCTCCTGCAGGCGCAGGGTAAAAAAAGTTTGGTGAACTTTGGTCCACAAATTGCGGAGATTTAATGGTGGAATTCTACCCACCCAAATCGACTTTTTCGGGAGACCATATTTCGGCCCTTAGGGGGTGCTGAGCCCCAAATTTTTACACGCGCCACAGAATTATTAAGTCTTACTAGCGCACACCCCAGCGAGGACGGAAATTCCCTTTACATTTTTTATAGGGGGTCCAACATTGGCTTAAAATTCAGCGTATTAGCCGAAAGATCTTTAAATTGGAGCCAGGAGAGTAGCCTTATGAAATTTTTCTACGTGACGTGCCGTTAGGTGGGGGTAATAACCCGGGTGCAACTTTTTGGGGCCACCGCCCCTTTAAAATTTGGGAGGGCAAAAACCGTCAAAAATTTAGTACGTTTTATGACAACTTGCGAGTTTGACCGCGAATATTTCTGGACCGAATAGAAATATCGACAAGCTGTAAAGGGCGTCGTCAACTACGATCTCTTCCGCGTTAAACAAAAAAAATGGGTAAAGTTTGATCCACTAGTACCAGAGATGAAGCGGCTAATGTCGATAATGCGCGTTCTGCGTCCGCTAATGCATTTGACTTCGCGCCATGTGACTTTGCTCGTAGGTGAATTTCAGTCACTTTGATTTTTTCTCCAATCGGACTTAGAGCGCCGGGCGGACTCACGTTGGGCTTTGCCCTAAATTTTTTGCTATTATTTTATTACTTCAGGGGCGAGGCAGACGCATGCCCCGGTTTTGACACCTCTCGTTGCATGGTCTACTGTTTTGCTACGGGGACAAGTTGAACGAAGTATGCAGCACGTCGTCGGGCGTACCGGTATAGGACTAATGCTTGATCGTAGAGCGCGTGCAACGTCGTGGGTATAATTAAACAAACGTTTATAAACGATATCATTTTTGTAATAAAAAGCCTTTTACGTTTCGGAAAATTTTCTTAGTAAAATTTGGTGAATGTGAAAAAGTGTAAGCTTATCCTGCTGCAAGAGTGCATCAAGTAGTGACGTTTTCATCCAGCGCTTGCAAACTTTTTAAAGTGTAGGTCCTAACAAACTGTTTTAACGTTTTTTATTCAAATTTGTTCAAAGGTTTACATCTCTACTGTATACATGGGACGCGCAGTTTAGATAGTGCTGAAGACACCACTTGCCAAAAATGTCGCAATGTTCAGTGTTCGTACAGTGTACATACGGAAAGCTCGTCAGCGGTGCTTCGTACGGTTTAAGCAGAAAGTCTGTATCTATCTGCAACCGTTTTCACGCTAGATGAGTCGACAGCAGTAATATAACGACTTTAGAATGCCCTTATTTGACGCCCCCGTTCGAGAAGAAACTCCTCACTTAGCTGCATGAAATTTTGTCACAAAAAAGACTATCTGTGGCGGTGTAGCGCCAGTGCGGCCGCAGGACGTTTCGGCCGTTCAAAAACAAGAAGCCCAGCTGTCGCTAGGAAAGACGCGCTACAGCCTACAGTTCCTGTTGCAGTACTGACTTTAAAGGTCATCCAAGGCCAACGATTTTCATCTCATCTGAAAGGGCGTATGCGACTTCCTATATTAGTGATCAACAGCAACCTTGACTCTATCCCACCGTTTCCGAGATAATGGCTGGTTTTCCGCGGAAATGCACATTTTTCTTATCCCCTGCATTTAACCCCAAACTTGAAATGTTTTTCTTGCATTGCAGTGCCCAAATTTTGCACCGACAGAGCCTCGACACAGGGCAAATTATTCGTGTTAAGCAGGCCCGCCTTTAGGGGGATGGTATCTTGGCACTGTACCAAGGGCCCCGCGCTCCGAGGAAGCCCCCCGCTACGGCGGTGACCGCCCCAAAGGACGACGGATCGAACGATCAATCTAATTCTAACCAATGTTCATCGCCTTAGGAATGAATTACTGTCACAACTTGAACTCAAAATCTAAAAAAAAATTATGGATAAAATCTAGGGTCCAATTTTTTTGTCGCTCACTCCGCTATGCGAAGTTGTATAGTTGTTTAAAACACGCAAGATGCAGGCCTACCTTACAGACTTTGGCCTATCCTACAGTTTGTGGCGGAGTGTGATATTAGGGGCCCCGTGGGTAAGTGCCACGGACTCCGCGCTGGCAAAAGATGGCCCTGATGTAAAGACTTTTTCTATACGACATAACGCTTAGCCACAACCCACAATACATCCGTTACATACGGACGGACAGACGGACAGTCAGACGGACGACAACCGTACCAGCATAGCTGTAGCGCGTCAATAATGTAGGCCTAGGCATGATGTAGCCTAACTCATGTGATGTCCTTCATTTAGGAAGAATAAGAGACGGGTAGGCCTACGTTACTAAGTCTTGCTGTTCCGCCGAATGATTTTTAGGCCTACATGAGTCATTCATACAAGATTTGAGTCGATCGAACGTTGGCTAGATGCATCGCAAGTGCCATGAACGCGTAAAACGTCAAAATACTTCAGGTCTAACATTTTTTTGCGGCCGAAACGTCCTCATCGAACCGCCTGTAACTTTTGTGGCAGCCAGTGAAGATTTCGTGATCCTAAGTTGCGTCTTTTTGGCACAATGCAGCAGTGTGCGACGGACGGACGGACGCCTGTACCATAGCTAAGACGGGCTTAGCATCTGCTGCTTCGCGTAAAAACCGGTGACGACTGATTAGCTTATGAATGTTGATGAAGTCACAAGTCAATATGTAGAAAATGGTGTAGTGCTGCCGAACGTCCGAAGGCCTCCTTTTCAAAGTGCAGACTTTTTTTTCTCACAATCCATAATTTTTTTTATACCAGTACCCAGTACTCTTGGCCATGAATTAAAACTTTTCAAGAGCCGATGAACTACTGCTGGTTAACTTGCAATGTTTTACTGAGCGTCTCACCAACACCTGATAGTGTTTTTATTGCCTTTCCTGTGCTTAAACGTGTAAACTGTGCAATATCTGTTCTTCTGATGTAAGGAGTACATGTTGTACATTTCGTTTTCATCTAATTAATTTGTTGTTGCGATTATTGGTGGCTGCTTTTCCCGTACCAGTGTGCAAATATATTGAAAAATATTGGTTTGCCTTTACTGTTGCAGGTTTTGCGCATATGACAGTAAAAACCAGTAAAGAGCACAGTGCATAGCTGTTTTATACCCTTTGAACATGTCGCTTTTTTTGAAAAAAACAAAAGATGTAGTAATTTTGTAGCATTTATAGAATACCTTCAGTATTAGCGAATTCAACTGAAAACATAGTTTGGATTATCTAGCTAACAGTAGGCTTAGATATCTTTGTATACTAGAATGTTGACAGTTGAGTATGTATAAAAATCTGAATAGTGTTTTGATAGGCTGCTGTAATCCATAACAACTGTTTAACTGAATACTGGTATCTGGAAAGTTGGGTTTTAATCCCGCCATTAAACACAAAAAATACAAAGTGCAAAAACTGTCCTTTCACAACCTACTTCCATTATCTTATCTCTCGCACCACACTGCATGTAGTGAAATAACCATGATAAAACCAAAGTAGTCCAATCGTATTTAATCAGCAGCTTTCGAAACTGATGCTTCATTTGAATATTTTATTTAGTGACTGTTTTGAATTATGCGATACTGAACTATGAAAACACTCGATTTCTCATGTTACATGGACCAGGGGAATAAAGCCATACAGATTTTCATAGGTGGCCAGAATGCACTAAACCCAAAAGTAATGACAGGACCGCATTACATGACTATCTGATTCATTTATCTTGGTGTCCATGTGACAGGCAGCATTCTGCATAGTAGTGAAGAAATACGAGGGTTGTTAGATAAATAAGTTACAAAATAGCATCATTCGGTTAGTTTTGCAAATGTTAAAAATCCAAAATATCCTTTTGTAGGGAATTTAATTCTGAGTAGCAGCGGTGAATTTTATGACTTCACTGCGACAGACATTTATGAACATTAGATACGACGACGTTGCCACTGAAATTCTCCCGTAATGAACAGCACGCCATCATTGTATTTTCATGGCCAAAAAAATACAATGTTGGCCAAAATGACTTAATGCAAATCAGATTCACTCTGAGATGCATCCAGTATATGGCGACAAGTGCTCTGTAAAGCGAACAGTTCATATTTGGTGTAAAAATGCTAGGTGGGCAGAAATTTGTATCAGATACCGAGGTGCAGTCAGTTGTTCTTCAGTGGCATGGACAGCAGCCAGCGTTGTTCTTTGCATCAGGCATTCAGAAGTTTGCTGACAGATAGAAAAAATGTTTGAGCGAACTCAGGTGATATGTTGAAAAATGAAACATTAGTCTTTGGCATTTAAAAAGATGGCGTTTTTCGTTCCAATGCTGTTTGTCATTTGTGAGTTATGATAGATTAGTGGTGTATAATACTCGTGCAGACTGTGTTCTGTAAACTGATGACGCCACACTTATGACGCCATCATCCAACGAAATTTTTGCACATGTTGAAAATAAAATTCCGTACAAAGCGTGTATTTTGGATTTCTTAGATTTGGAAAAATAACAGAATGAAGCTGTTTTGTAACTTATTTATCGAACGACCCTCGTAGCCATGCCTCAACTGGTACCCAGTATAACTCAAGTACCTTCAGTGCCAAAATTAATATCGTCTGGTCTTTACCGGGTGGTATCATCAATTATTCAGCCAGCAATGTGAAGTTCTAGCCTTAACTAAACGTGCCTGAGCTAAGCATCTGAACTCATTAACAAATACACTGTGCCTCAAAAAATAGTACAGCAAGCTCGATCAATAATTTTGTCAGTTCTCATACTCTACTGATTATCAAAATTCTTTCAGCAACACACTATGCAGAAATCTGCAATAATCAGGGTGATCACTCTCCAAACACTTATGAAATTCCCTGACAATTCACGGCACTCCTGACCATTGTGACTGGTAATCAACTAAGGTACAACCTAACCCAAAGTACTAACTAAAATATAACATACACATAAATGTTACAAAATAAAACACAAGTAAGCAAAATTCAGCAACAAACAGCATAAAATAACTGGCATAAATCAGGAACATCGAGAGCCACAGTGGAGCCTGAGGAAACATTCTTGCACGGCCACTCTGGGGGAAACTTTTTTGTAATGTTCTTTTTTTAAAATGGTGCATTCTGGTGTACTTAATATTTTTGAGCTATGGCAGGGCCCCCAAATGTTGCGAAGTCCGGGGTAACTTACCCCTCAACAGGCCTGGCAAAAAGTACTAAGTAAGCGATACCAGAAAGCCAGTTGTTGCAATTTTAGGAAAGTTTTTGGGATTTTTTCCCTGAAATCCCTGACAGCTGTAGTATTCCTCAACATGAACCAGTTTTCCAGACAAGTGGTCACCCTAAATAAAACTACTATTAAGGACAACACCACAACCAAAATATTTTCACAAGGTAGTGCAGCAACACATCTTGGGTGCAGTGGAATTTTTAATGTTAGTTTTATTGCAAATTTTCCAAAGTCCAGTGAAACAATTATGTGTGAAAATCTGTTGAGAACTGACAAAGCTATTGATCGTGCTTGACGAACTACTCTTTTGTAACATAGTGCATATACACTGTGTCCGAAAAAAACATCACGAACATTTTCGAATGTAGCTTGACGAAGCATTATCAGATTTTAATAAAAAATTTTTGACACCGATATTTCTGACACAACTGGCGATCAAATGACTTTCCAATTTTCCACTGCACTTAATGTTTGTTTCTGCACTACCTGGGGAAACAAAACCAACAAAATATTGCATTTTGTCCTATTTCATCTGTTATAGAGTTTTCCCAAGTGTGCAGAAGACATTTGGTGAGATGCAAACTAGAATGGTCATTTGATGGCAAGTAGTGTCAAAAATGTTTGCACCAAAAATTATTAAAATTTGTCAATCCTTCTTCAAGTCACAATTGATAATGTTGGGGATGCTTTTTGACGCATTTCTGTTCATTTCAACTCATATTACATTGGTTTGGTTTTCCCCAGGTAGTGCAGAAACAGACACTGGGTGAGGTAAAATATTGAATGGTCATTTGATGGCCAGTCGCGCCAGAAATAATCGTACCAAAAATTATCAAAATTGGATATCCCTACTTGAAGTGACAATCGATAATGTTCAGAATGTTTTTTTCCGAATACGGTGTATAGCAGAGACTAAAATGAATACGGGCAACTGTAACATGTTTAATCAATTTTTTCTTATATTTCACATCAATCATAAACAGTTGTCACATCAGTGTCCATGTGTCTTTTTATCGAGATATATGTGACAATGTCAGTGGAAAGACGAGCAAAACCATCAGCTCATGTTCCAAACCTGCGCAAACAGCACACAACACAAGGCAACTGTTACATGGAAGAGAAAAATATCAGTGCACCACTAGTCAAACACAGTCTATACAAAGCATACAGTGAACACAGTTCGACACACACAAACTTTCTGTTCTGCAACATCAGCAAAATCAAAAAGATGCAGATCTATATCAGCACTGTACTTGTAGTGATATTTGCATCACGCTGAATAGAAGAAATGAAGAGTTCAAAGTGTTACATTTACTTTTACTTCACTTTTTTCCAGAGGGGATTGTTTTGCAGAAAACATGCAAAAAGAAAACACAGTGCATAAAAATTCCAAATTTACGATAAAATTCAAAACAAAAATTCCAAAAAAATCAAGCCAGATTTGCCTTACAATACTGAGTTCAGGACATAGCCCAGTGTTTAAGACTATACACTTGCTCTTTACAATGGCGTTATCTAATAAAACATAATTGTGTAGTCAACAAGTAGTTTGAGGCAAGCTGATAATGCAAGGGGTGCAAAAATTCAGAGCTTCATATTGCTGGTGGAGCATCTGACCAGCATGAAATTCTGCTACTCATTTGAAAGTTCTCGTTTGTGGCACAGAAAGTGGACAGACCTAAAAACAAACTCAGTCAAATTGCCTATGTGAGGTCTAATCATCAACAGGATAACCAAAATTCATTCATGCTATACCAAAGACTCATATCAGGTTGAATGAATCGATGGTCAGTTTCATTTCCGCTCTCTCCATAATGGTTTACAAAAAAACAGAAATCTAGACAGAATTGGCTGTTGCATCATGGGATAGTTATGGGGTAAGTAATACATAAACATACATAGCTTTTGGCAAACAGAAAATAATGGCAAGGCATGGCATGTGCTAAATTGCATGTAGTTAAAATATCATATGCTCTAAATAAATTGTGTGTGTGTGTTGAGCTCCGAGAGATCAAATAGCAAAATCAAAAAACATCCATTTCAAAAGTTTAACAAGAAATTTGAGCAAAGCTCACGAGACGCGCAAAAGCCTATAGCATTTCCAGTTCAGTAGTTATAGTTTCGAAAATCGCATATCATTTGGACTCGGCCCATCGAGACCATAGTACACTTCGGCCATAGGCGCGTGTGGCGTTGGCGACGGTGGCGCCTCCTTGTGAATGGTATAGACTTGCGCAGCCCGATATCGCGAAAAAAATCCGTAAAACCCCTTATTTTGGCGTTCAAGGTCATCCAAGGTCATTGAATTCAGCAGCAATCGAAAGCCAGTGTACGACTTCATATTAGTGAAGTGATTAATAGTAACCTAAGCCTTATCTCGCACCATTACTGAGATACAGCGAGTTATTGGCCGAAAATCGCAAATTTTGACCACCCCCTCTCATTTACCCCCCTCGTTCGGGGTGACCCCCTTCGAATTTATGGAAAACCTATACGGTTCCTGAAACTAGAGTCTTCCAGGCAGCCGACGGTGAAAATTTGGTGATCCTAGCTTGGACTGTTTTTGCCTGATCCACCCGTGTGACGGACGGACAGACAGACGGACGGACAGAATTGCGATGGCTAAGACACGCTATAGCAGTAGCTGCTTTCGCGCGTAAAAACACAAAAACTTACATCACACCACTAGCAAGATGACAAAATGATCATCAGACGTTGACTCTGGCTCCAGGCCTGAAGCGCGGAGGCGGCGTACGATCTTTGCGAGCCTCTCTAGACCGGTTCCGCACGACCTTGCTGTGAATGGCGCAGCTCACACAGTAATGCAGCTTAGCGTACAGCTTCGGCAGGGCATACGCTGCACATCCATTGCAAACACAAAACTATGTGATGACAGCCAATCCCATGCTAACTGTAACTCAACGGTTTTTGGATGCATAAAAATTGTCAAGAGTTAATCACTGCAGCAAATGTAAAAATGTCAGAATATCTCCAATTGATGCTTTGACAATTCACTGCATAAAAAACAAAGCTGTAAAGAGTAAACGAGTTTGTAAGCAGGACGTTATGTCCAGCTATACACATTACACATAACATTAAATAATAGTAGATGTGGGCTTGATAACAGAATTTCAAAGGTGAAAGGTCAAGTCATTACATACCTATATCAGCATTTCACTAACAAAACAAATTTATGCAAGTTTCATAATTTAACAACATCTAACCAAGCAATCTTGCAATACTGTCCCATGCACGATCATTAAGCACAGAATTTTTTGGGTTCAAGTGGATGAATACTGAATAGCCAACTTGGCTTCTATCTAGTCTAGTTTATAATAGTCATTATTCTCACACATTAGTTTCAAATTTGTAATCTGCTAAACCAGTAGATCTACACCATGCAGAAAATTAAAAGATCTATTCCATCTGCAGATCCACTGTTTTCAGATGAGCAAAGTTAATTCAGAACAGATTCAAGCAGAGCAGATACTTGAAAAAATGCTATTAGCCTACAAACTGTGCTATATTTGAAAATCATAATGTAATGCATCGACACACAATATTAGCCATATAAGCAGGAGTATAAACTGACAGATGGTGTAAAACTCTGAACTGAAGCTAGGCCCTGAAAAAACAGTGGGTCCCGGATACAAGCCGAGGATCAAGGCAACTTGTACTAATAAAAACTGGGTCCTGGTTACAAGCTGGATCATGAACACATGCCAGAAAATATGTATGGTGGTAGTATTAACAGTAGTATTAGTAGTAGTAGTAGGAGTAACTTGTACTAACAGAAGCTGGAGGCTTCTATTCAAAACTTTACAATATCTGCAACCAGTGGCATTGTGGCAAGGGGGGGAATTTTTTCCTCAATTGTGGTTCATTAAAAAACTGTTGGAAAATCTGCTTGTCAAAATTTTTTGTCTGTTCTAAGCCGAAAAAACCCATTTTAGTGAAATTTAGGTGCAAAACAAATATTATACGCATCCATATTCAGGGTTCCCACTCTTTCATTGACAAAACATCCAGGTATTTTCCAGGACTTTCCCAAACCCCTATGACAAATTTCTCCAGGACCTTTTTCTAGCTCATGAATGTTTGTATAACAAACTAGCGGTCACAAATCTAAAGGTAGAAAACCACAAGTAAACTGCAAACGAAGCAAGCAGAAAATTTTGAATTTATGAATAAATGCGTGATTTTCAAGGATATTTTTCCACGACTTTCCAAGACCAACACGATTTTCCAGGACTTTTCAGTTTTTGGAATTGTCAAGAAAAAAATCCATGACTTTCCAGAAGGCATGGGAACCCTGCATATTATAATAATCTCTGTCAGAAATTTGTAGCTGTCTGTCAGAATCATATTGGAAATTTGCAGTGTCTGTCGGAAAATCACAACTTTCTGTCAGGCCAATTTCTTTGACCAACGATGCTGTACTCAGCTACATAATGGATTCAAGTGCAACGCTGCAAACTAACTGTAGGGTAGACAAAACATTCGTCACTGATGCGATGTTGAACTGCATCTGAGACGAAGGCTTTAATTCGCAAATGCCTGGCGCCGTTTAAAACTTCAAATAACTCTTTGTAAAACGTGTTCAAATGCATACATGCAATGTATTTGAACACACTATAAACAAAAATGCTTAACAATGTAATAAAACGACACCGTAGACTTACTGCACATTAATGAAATTATTTTAAAATTTCTGATGACAATCGCTCACAACAAAAACAGGCAAGCATGACATCACGTGACGTAAACTCAGCTCACGTGACCGAAAGTGACATCAAAAAACTAGTGATGGGCGATACTCAAAGTTTTGAAACTTTACACAACTAATAATCAGTTGATCATTTATGACGTGGCATGCACAAAATACACGGAAAATCATATAGAACAACAGCAGGAAAAGCTAAACTAAATTTCCACAGAATGAAGAGTTTTAGACTGAGATTTTTAAAAATTTTTATTCAACAGATATTAATGTATAGAGTTAATAGATAGACTTGTTCAATATTTTGGTACTTCCAACAGCAGCACTATACACTGTGTAATGTGTACAACCTCAGATTATTATTGTTAGTAGCAAGTTTGTCAAGATTCATATAGTTATCATCTTTGTAATGTTAAAAATAAAATATAATATAAAAATTAGAATATAATAAAAAAGATGAACAAAAATTTTAACAACATAATAAAAATAGACAAAAAAATTGAAATGCAGGCAAACTTAAGTAAATAAACAAGTTTTTACTATAAAAAATTACTTTTTATCATATAATTATTTCTTCTAAGATACTTAGTTTACAATAAACTTTGTACATAGTATTGGATTTAGACAAGGCATAAGCTTCACAGTCACACAAAACAACTGAAATGCATAAATTGTCAAATAAGCAATGATTGGCTGCACAAAAAGAGCAAAAAACAAATATGCTATTTTTGCACTTACAGTGGACAACATTGAGTAAAACAGTGACTACCACCCAGCACTACTACTAATTAACTCAGGTTTACCCAGCTGAAAAACCAAACTGAAAACAATTTGATATAGTGCCACTAGCAGTACATCTAATACACATAGCCTAAACTGTGAAGAAATGCAGAGATGGCGCTGAACTGTTCTAGGTGTGGTAGGCTCAGATGAACCGTTTTTAAGCCCACATTTAGGCTAACATTTAAATGCGCTAAAGTAATATAGCAGCTCTGTACTGCTAGGAGGGAGTTTGTTTCAGACAATGGAAGCAACAACAGGGAACGAACAAGATGAGAATGTTGTTGGCTGCAGATAAAGGTAAAGTTCTTGTAGGCTAAAGATGTCAACGTCGTCAGATGGCTCCATGTACATATTGGCTTCACACGAAGCACGGCAGAAATGCAAAATCAAAAGGGAGGAAAAAGGAGGGAAAAGGAGAATCTGCAGAAGCCTAGATCATAATAGTGCACTATGATTACCACTGCTTTAGCTTATTCTGCCAATTAGCATGGCGATATTTGCCCTAGCAAAAGTGTGCACCAGCACGCAGTTTGTATAGCGACAATTACCACCGCATTAGTGTAAATTATGCCCGCTTTGTGCGGCGCAATAGCACCGTGCATAGTAGATAGAACTATGTGCATCAGCTGTAATCAGGCCCGTTGAGAGCCACAGTGGGGCCTGGGGAAACATTCTCGTGGGACCCCCAAACATTTTTGCAGAGCCCCTCTGGGGAAAAACTTCTTGAATTTTTCTTTTGAAAATGGAGCTTTCTGGTGTACTTTATATTTCTGAGCGACGGTGGGGCCCCCCCAAACGTCGCGGGGCCAAGGTAGCTAACCCCCGCCTACTCCACCCTCTCGACGGGCCTGGCTGTAATTACGATTATTTCCAGCAAAAACAAGTCAACAATGCAGTGCACTCGTGTATACCTTGATACACTGAAGCCTCACTCAAATCTCGCACTGCTGCTGCCTCAACTATGTTACGAATAACAAACTTCTTGATCGCTTTGTCCTTTGGCACACATCGGGCGCAGTTTGTGCAGCGCACTGGGTTCACGTGCCCACGACCCTTCTTTGAACGTCCGTTATTCCTGCGCTTCTTCGTCTGTTGTAACAACACACAGACAGCAAATACTGTGTACATAAAGGACTACTAATAAAATAATATCCATATAATATCTAATATCTAAAATCTACATAATTATTACGATATTAGTATAAATGACGCTACGTAAAACTAGCCTAACGCTTTATGCTGTTTCCCACATAAAATATCTAAAAACGGTGCACTGGTGCAGCGGCATTATACCATTACGACCACGAAAGCATGCAGCATGAGCTTCTGAATAACACGAGGTTCGTTCGTTTGGCTCAAACTAAAAGTTACTAGAGCTGTTCATATTTTATACACACTCTTGCGGATATATTAGCAACTATTCTGTAATACAAAGGCAAACATCTGCTCACTGATGACTTAAATATTCAACATTGTAATAGAAAACCCACCATCTTCAAAACAATTTCTACGGAAAGAGGCGGAAGTACACTTAATCATACCCAGCGTAATCATGATATGTATATAACGTAACGGATCTGCAGTTATATATCTTAGCAGTGATCTTCTTGCTCGCTGGAACCCTAAACGGTTCCTGCAAAACAACGAAAAACTTTAGAGGTCCACTTTTTTGCCGTACCCTGTACACTGTGTCCCAAAACGTCCCATTTTGTGATTGTCTATATCTTTTCTAAATATTAACCGATTTAAAAAATTCTTTCACTGGCACATTCTGTGGACAATTAGCAATTATGAAGTACTTATTGAATATCCCACCACACTTATACTCTGTCGCTACACTACCTTGTGAAATATAAATGCAAGAAAAACTAGCAATCAAACACTGCAAGCGTGTCAGTAAACAAAATACACTTCCAGCCAAAAATGCAGTAAATAATCTGTACGATGCTACGACTTTGTTAGATCTGTTTTTGGATATCTGGCGTATTGTACGATATGTTTGTTTGTGGTTTTTGTGGTTTAGCAAGCATACCATTTCATCCACAGTGATCATGTTCTCTCCAGTACGCGTATGCTTCAGTCTGCTGGTTTTGTGCCTTTGGTCAGTGCTGCATGTCTCCCAAATCTCTTTTAACAACATTTCCACTCTTGCCGTTGCAGTTTATCTTCAAAAATTTTGCCAGTATTCTCCAAAAACTGTATTTTTTGAATCGGCACAAGTTCCTTATCCGAGCTTTGTCTCTGGCACATTACATCACCGGTATATCGTTAGTGAATTAAAAATTATTATTTACGACAATATCATCTGCTTTTGTTTACAAACATCAGAAATGTATGTAGCACTAAACATAATTTAATTTTTGTATGAACATTAGTAAAAATTGTTTCAGAAGATGATTTTTGCATATGCATTATAATGATTATAGTGATTTTTGAAAATTTATGTTTCACGTGGTAGTGTAGCAACACAGTTAAAGTGTGATAGGATGTTTAACAACTACTTTGTTGCTAACTGTTCACGGATCGTGTCAGTAACAGAATTTTAAAATTAGTTATAAAGTGTTTACACGATCCAGCAAACTTCCAGCAACCGTAATGCTGGCATTACGGTTGCTGGAAGTTTGCTGGACGTTTGCTGGATCGTGTAAACACGTAGGCCTACCCCATTTAGTATTTGGCAAAGATATCGAAAATGACAGTGGGGCGTTTTTGGGACACAGTGTACATTTAACTGACGCCAGTTTCTCAGCAGTAGCTGATCTTCTTGTATTTCATTGTTGCTTGTCAGATAAACGTGTTCCTAAATCGTCTGAGTGGAGAGTCAATAGGCATCAGCGTATTTGGTATATTCGTCATCGACAAGAACACCATTCTAGCGGTATGCATGCATTCTCAGAACAGTTTGTTGGAGAGTTTTGTTAGTGCAGATTTTTCTGTTTTGTGTTCTTTTAACGTTTTGCTAGTTTATGAAGCGTACGAAGGCGATCTAACTGATAAGTTTAAAACTTTTAACGTGCAAAAATATTGACGTTGTCAATTTTTTAAACAATGGGAGCGAAGCTCCGTTTATTAACCGATTTTGTGTAGATGACGCAACGTTGTGATGTGTTTATTTTAGTGATGTGTCATGCTGGATTGGTAAAACTATTAAGCCTAAATGGATAAATAAGCGTATTTGACACTGTCCGTTCACCATAAGTGTCTCATTCGCTGTATGTTAGAAGAGCTTTACCGTGAGTCTCAGTTCAGTGCGTGGTTATTGTGCGAATTTTGTTGTGTCAGATTCTCGAAGTGTTGATTACTTACTTTTTGCTGGTCGTTCAGTTCGTGAATCCATCCACGACCTCAGCTCTGCTAAGCAATCACAACGCGTCGATCTACGACTAGTCAACATTACTGTGAAACATCATCCACAAGAGCGACAGCTTTACACTGCGGAATAATGAAGAGTGAAGACTGTTTATGGAGGCAGCGGCGTCGGGGATTAAAAGACAGTGGAAGAGGGGGGGCTCATAAAGTTGCAATTTGTCCAACAGATCGCTACAAATTTTCGACAGAGGAAGTATAAGTGGTCAAAACTTTAATTTTGCACCAACACTTCTATCAAAACGGCGGACGACTTCAGCCTCAAATTTTGTTTTTAGTAAAAAAATTACAAGAAGAAAATCCCCTCAGGCTAAAATTTACCGGATAGTAAGAAAAAGTTGCTTACTACGCCACGCTACGCTGGTGGCGTGGCGTAGTTGGTAACGCGTTTCGGTTGGAACGAAGTTACTCTACGCCGGGCCCGGTTAGTACTGCGATGGGTGACTGCCTGTGGGCAGGTAAACTA
>Ga0209367_1001065_pt1 | contig 32108 bp, 16 predicted proteins | sample WorMetLIZISLAND2_FD_187412 | JGI IMG/M metagenome (GOLD analysis project Ga0209367, IMG submission 187412) | Marine gutless worms symbiont microbial communities from Max Planck institute for Marine Microbiology, Germany - Olavius geniculatus... ...
GTATATCACCTTGGCTGTCAGCAAGTGGTGGCGAGATGTCTTTCAGCTCTTTGACAAGGTCATTGGATACCTTCTGGTCAAGCCGAATTTCCCCCCCCTAAATTCTTGTCTGTTAGAAATTTGTCAGCTTCTGTACGTTATAAATTAAACTCCCGCACTTCTTTTTTAAAGTAAACTCTCCTTATTTCTAAAATTCCTTTAAAACTTTTTGTGAGCTATTTTTCTATAAAAAATTTTTTTTATTTTCAGCACAGACCCCCCCCCTCTTGTCTACAGCACGGACCCCCAGTTGAATGTTGTGTCCTAACTGGATTTAATGCATTTTCTAAGCTTTTCAGCTTGCTTTTTTTCTCTCATTAATTTTCTCCGCCAGGTGGACGTTGTGAACGGCAGAGATAATGTTTTCATCTGATGTTTGTCTCTTTGTCTGTGTGTGCATGGCGGCAGCTATGATTTGCCGCTGTTGCCTTTATCCTATGATGACGTCATTACGTTACCAGCAGCAATGCTTGCAGTAAGAGTTGCGTTAGGAAAGAAAGAATTGTAGGTGATTATTTTATTATTAACAAACATGCATTCAAATAGTATTTTCTGAAAGTGCACTGTCATGAGCATTTTCTAGTTTTTCTGTTTGGTTTCGTGCAGTAGATATATTTGTAGTACATAATGGCAAAAATTGTACTGAAACTTTATGGATGCTAAATGCTTATTGTTGGGTGATGCTTGAAGGGTCGTTACGCACTCTGCTATATGCTAAATGTTTGTAGAATCTTTTACTTATTTACTGTAACTAGAAGTAGTGCGATTCACAGGTATGACTCATTGATGCTATATTATTTTATCATTGGTATGATCTTATATTAAATAAGTAAATAACACATTAAATGTGCTGACAATGAACTATGCTGCGTAGCTGTATAGTTGTTTGCATGGCGCAGTTATTGCGAACGTGTGTTTGCTCAGCTTCTGTGTGTGCCTGTTGGCAGGTTTTGTCGGGCAACATTGAGCATGTGCCAACCAAAGAGAAGGCAAAATTTGCGCAGGAGTTCTTCCCCGATGTAAGATCATTCATTACATGTGTATCGTAGATACATTAATAATTAATGCACATTTCTGCCATGCGAGCTTGGTGGGTGGCTTTGTGGTAAGGCACAGGACAGTTCTCCAAGGTTTAACCCTTGACCAGTCTGCTGAGCAAGTTGTTCACACACATGTGCCTCTGTTCACCTAGCAATATAATTTGGTACCAGTCAAAGGGTGGTGACGTTCTGCAGCTGGGAAGGCCATGCGTCACAGACTCAGTGGTCTGTCCACCTATGGGTTGAACGGCATAGAAGTGCACCCTACAGAGTTTGCCTATGCTTATGGTGGCGTGGTGTAGTTGGTAATGCGTTTTGGCTGAAACGAAGTTAGTCTACGCCGGGCCCAGTTAGTACTGCGATGGGTGACTGTCTGCGGGCAGGTAAACCATCTTGGTGCGAAGCCTGCCAGCTAGGTCGGCTCAGCTTCTACCCTCCGTGGGACGGTAAAATGAGTAGTAACTCATTTACATGAGTTACGGAAGGTGGGGACCTTGGTACAGCTGACTGGGGTTGCCTAGCCGGCCGCTGCACCAGCCTGTGTCTACAGGCTGCACGCGGCAGGCGGCTCTGGTTAGTGACGAAAGCGCATTAGAGGCGTGTTTGCGACGATGCGCTATACAAATTGACGACCTTTACCTTTACCTTTTTATGCTGTGGATGGGATTTGGCCCATTTTGTCTTTTCAGTGGATGTAGTGCAGAGCATGGTGTTGTTCTCACAGGGTTCCGATGCATCCTTGAAAGTCCTTGAAAACAGGGTTGGTCTTTGAAAGTTCTTGAATTTGAGTTTCTAGGTCCTTGAAAGACCTGGAATTTATTCAGGGAAAAACTGCGTAAACTGGAAAAGATTAACCAAATTATAAAAATTGGCCATATGTGCACTACCGTATACAATCTAATTTCACATTTTAAAAAATATTTGCTTGCTATGTTTGCGTCATATTCTGAAGTTCTTACAGCCACAATTCAGTATTTGGTGAATCCTGATGTCAACATTTTGGTCTTTGAAAATTGATGTCGGCAGTTTTTGAAAATCTTTGAAAAGTACTTGAATTTGATTTCACGACCACAGTGGGAACCCTGTTGCCAGTGTAAGTTGTCCACCTCTTCATGTGTTTGTTTCTAACGTTTGTTTCACGTTCATATATGTTTGATTACTTGAAAAGCATTTAAGCTTAGCATCTTGGCAACCTAGAGTCCTATTATCTTTGAGCTAAGTGGTAGTCTACTCCTCTCACAGTTTATTCAAACTTTCATTAAGTAAGTAAGTAAGTAAGTAAGTAAATTTAATTTATGAAGCGCACAATGTCAGCGAGAAACTCACTGAATCTGAGGCACTGAGGTAAGGAGTGAGGCGGGCCACTAAACATGGCTAGACGTTGAAAAATAGAATGTTTTGAGTTTACGACGGAAGGAAGCTAATGAACCGCTATTGCGGATGTCAAAAGGAAGAGAGTTCCAAATAGTAGGGGCAGCTGCAGAAAAAATTCTAGAGCCAAAACATGTACGGACACGAGGCACAGACAACAGATTAGTGTCAGATGATTAGTCATCAGCCTAAGAAGAAGTCATCTTTTGTCGTAGCTGTTACATCATGTTAATCTTAAATTTCGGTGTTTGTTCATTGTTTCAGTTTGTCTGGTCGCGAAAGGGTTTCATTAGAACTCGGTGGAACTTGTATGGAACGTAAGTTCGCTCAGTTTATGCGTACTTTCTGGTAATTTTTGGTTGCATTTTTACTTGCAGATTCAACCAGTCAAGTTTTGCAGCTGCTGACATGTTGGCTATTGGAAAACAATAAATTTAATAAATAAATAAAATCAATAAAATTCAAAGTCAAAATGCCTATGGCACGGTGGTCACTTTGCGTTCACTTTACAGAAAGAGTGAAGTCTTTACAGAAAGAGAAACTTAAGAGAGTCTTAAGTTTAGTCTTATGCTTGTTAATAGCAAGTCTGTGAATCTATATAACTGAATGAAAGAAACGTTTATTCGAATTTTATTTTTGTTGCAGGATTTTTGATCTTGTTAATATCCACTTGATTCATGACGTTTCCAACATTGCTGCCATGGAAACGGTAACTATGCTGAATATTCTTCATAGTTTCAATCTAATAATCTTGTTATTTATGTCTCAGAGACAACACAGAACAGATGCAGTGCATGGTTACTGCAGACTACAAGTTTTTTTCATGATGAATTAGTTATTAAATCGTTTAGCATTTCTTTTGCACGTTTTAAGTTGTGCATTTTGTACGTTTTTTTCTGCAGCTGTCCTAATAGGCAGCGTTATGGGTATTGCCCGTCTGTCTGTCCGTCCATATATCTGTCTGTTCCCATCTCTTATTTTTTCATTTATTTGTCCCATTCAAACTTCTTAAGTTGTAACTTGAAGACCAAAAGGTGTACAAAAACTACCAAAGTTGGTGTGAACGTTCCCCAGGACAGGAGTAAATGGTTTGCCATTTTTCAGCTTAGAAGGTCAAAGATCAAGGTCAGCAGATCATGACGCATAAAACCCCCGGAAAATTATGCATATCTTGCGTCATCGTTTAGCTGGTAAGTAATTAATTGAGTAAATAAATAAATAAGTTGTCTTTATTTACTTCGCCTTCTGAGCTAAATAGTGTAAAAGTGGATTTTCGTCTTCACAGTACGGAAGTGCTGTATAATAGCCAGCTGGATGGCTGCATAATATGTCAGTGATAGGCCAACATTGTTTTCTAGGTAATGTCTGTGGTTAAATCGACTGCAATGTGTGGCTGTGTTTTTGCACAGAGTCCCTCCACATACAGCGAGTTTCGAGTTAAAGCCTTGCTACATACGATAGAACGGTTGGTTTATATGGTTGCTTTTTCTAACGACACCGTGGCCATAAAATACGTGGCACTTTACTTTTGTCCATATTATTGCCACCTATTGACCAATTTTCTTTCACTGGCACACTCTGCAGACATTTGGCAATAATGTGATTATTACATATGCCACCATGCTGTAAATGCGTTTCTACACTACCTTGTGAAATATAAATGTAAGAAAAAACTAACGATAATAACAAATATTTAGGTAAATGAAAAAAGCTTTAGACCAAAAGTGCGGTGAATGATTCGTATGACACTTGGGACTGTGTTAGACCCACCGTCTAGTGTCATACAGATCATTCACCGCAATGTTGATCTGTAGTGTTTTTTCAATTTTACCGAAATGTCTATTTGTTATTATCGTATTATATACATATTTTTTGATATTTTACAAGGTATTGTAGAGACGCATTTAAGTTGTGGTGGGATGTATAATAATCACATTATTGCAAATTGTCCGCATAGTGTGTCCGTGAAAGAATTTTGAAAATTGGTCAATATTTGGCAAAGATATGGACAAAATTAAAGTGCCACATTTTTTATTGGCCCACCTTGTATTGTAACTGTTAACACTGTTATGACACAAAATGACCTGTCATTTGCTGATGTGCCATTAAGAAACTACTAACTCAGTCGCTTTTCGCAAATAGGTTTAAATGCTCATCGAGATTAATTTTTGGTATCCTGATTATTCACTGTTATGGTATGAACAGTCAGATATTTATCTATGCACGCTGAGGGTTAAAGTATATTGCCTGAAATTGTAAAGGTAAAGGTAAAGGTAAAGGTCAGAATATAGCTCTTAAGGAGCGAACCCCTCACACAGCTACGGGGCATCACTTGTCATATGGGATCACACAGTGTTACCTGCCACCTGACAGAGGTGAATGCGCCCTGCCTTAACCCCAGCCAGATAGGCCGGTACTCGATTTACCTACTCCAGAGGGATGGAAGACTGAGTTGACCTAGGCGGTTGGTTACATCCCGAGATGGTTTACCTGCCCACAGGCAGTCACCCATCGCAGTACTAACCGGGCCCGGCGTACAGTAACTTCGCTGATCGGATCAGACGCGTTACCACTACACCACGCCACCAACCCAAATTGTGATGGTTAATCAGAGATCCTCAATGTAGAATTTTAAATATATTAGCATTCATGATTACAGTCACTCGCCATCCTTCGAATCTTTGTTATTGCACAGTTATTCGTACATCACTAGAAATGAGGACTGCATAAGTAAGTCAGTAGTCTGCAGTTTCAGCAGTGTTGGAAGAGGGAAACATTCGATCAAAGATAAAACCGTCGGAAAGTTATGATAACGTGTAGTGCTAGTGGATTTTGGTTCTTAAAAGCTAAATCTTTTTCATCATGAGCGCATTTCAACATGGTGTGCCAGGTTCGAGACGGACAATTATGATAAAGTACCGTTCTTCATGTTCGGTGACTACAACTTTCGGTTAGACACCAACCAACTAGTCAAGGTTTGTTAATAAGTTGATAAATTCATCACATTACAACCTTTATATACATTGTTGTTGTTGACGTTTCGACAAACGCTGCAGCCTTCGTCGGAACGACTGTCTGCCAGGTGTCGCTGTGGCAGACAGTAAGTAGTCGTAAATGTGTGGAAGTTCGTAGGACCCCTCATCTCGGTTCATCTTCTTGTCTTGTTCTTTCCTGATGCGTATCGCTTCCCTGATCCACCGGTTCATTCAGTTGCTTTTTCTGTTGATCATCTTGGCATGGTCCCAGTCTATGACGTGGTTGAGAGAGATAACGTGGTCTGTGACTGCTGACTTGTTTTGCTCTGTTGCACCGGATCTACTGGTGCTTTGAGTGTATGCCCTCACGTCCCATTGTGTAACTTTTTGTCGATGTTCCTGTAGCCATACCCCAAAAGCTCCACCTGTTTCTCGAATGTAAGTTTTGTCGCAGTTCTTGCATGGTATTTTATATACACATAGGCAAGGTTTGTGTCTTAGACTGCTTTTGCAAGTTAATACACTGACTAATAAAATCCAGTTTATGTGCCATTTGTTTGATTATTTATTTGTGTGGTGACTCCCTGCAGTGAACAGGAACAGAGATACCTATGAAGGCTAAAACGTCATCAGCTCAGAAAATAAGTTATAATTTGCAATTTGATGAATTCTGTAGCTAGTAAAGTGTTTATTGTATTGCTATATTTTGTTTGCGGTGGCACTTGGCGGAGATACGCACTTTTACGAGCGTTTTCTAGTTTTTTCTCTTAACATGTTAACTCATGAACTGCTGCACTTAGCTTGATGAAATTTTGCGTGAACAAAATCGGAAAGTGTACCTTGACAACCTCTAGAAGCCTGTCATGGTAACATGTCAAAGGTCAAGGTCACATGGGTTTATGGTTGTTTTTTTGGGTTGGGCAGCCCATGGGCAGTACTTAGCCTTGAGCAAGGCTTGACGGTCGTTGTCATTGTTTTTGCAGAAGCTGACATCGGAAGCAACAGAACAACGAGTGCTAAACAAGAAGAACGACGTCTCAAAAGTCATCTTCAAGGAGCAAGAGAATGGAAAGGTGCAACCCTCTTTTCCATGTTTTGCTTTTGTTGCCGTGTCAAAGCATTTTTCTGCCGCTTAGCTTTTGGGCCATTTTCTTAGTCTCTACTCCACCCTTTGCTTCTCAGATTTGGTGGATTTTTCATTGACATTGTGCACTATACACACCCTTAGGCTGCGTTCACACAGACACGAGTACGAGTACGAGTCCAGGTTTCCGTTTATGGCCCGTAGAAGCTTCACTTGTACGAGTGGAGCGTTCATGGTCACTTGTACAAGCACACAACTAAATGCGTGTCGGCCATATTGAATTAAATCGAATCGAGGAAATGCTTCGCAAATAAACAACAGTATTCTACTACAAAGTTACTATTCTTACAAAACCGCACATCTCCAACGATAAACAATTTTACGATGATGTCAGTTGTGACGTCAAATATGCACCACGCTCATACGAGTGAAATCTACAAGTAACCCGTACTCGTATGTATGTGAACGGCCGCCATTGAAATACACGCAAACTTCGTGTTTGCCGGAACTCGTATACGGGAACCCATACAGTGCCGGACTCGTACTAGTGTTTTTGCTAGTTACTTCCCTGTCTCTGTTTATGTGCACTTTGTTCACACATCATATTAATGGTCATTATTTTGGTATATGTAGACTAACTAGTTGCACGATTTGGGTTCACTATTTTGAAGGTCTACGGTGCCGAGCTATTGACTAACCCTAACCCTAGCCTTCTCAATAGTGGATCTTCGGAATAGTGGGCTGATACCAGTTGCACATTAGAGACCTGTGCGGGAATGCATAGTTTTTCCCATTCCCGTCTCTCATGGCAATTTTATTTCCCTCCTTACCTTACCTTACCTTACTTCCGGGGTGGACAGGCTCTTACACCTGCCCAGCGCTGAGACCGTATCAGCTCGTCCCAATGCGTGTCTTCGAATGTAACCAGAAGGTTACAGGTAGCGGCCATAAAGCCGTAGCAGCTGTGAAGCCGAAACCAGCACAAGAGAACTGGTATCGTGTAGCAATATGCCTACACGAATTTGGTCAGCGCTTAGTCACTCTTCGCCTCCAGATTTTAGAAATCTTTCGGGTCATCGGTGCTGAGCCCCACCACCACGGCAAGGTGGCTGACCTCGGTGGGGTTTATTTCTCTCACCCGCCCCATACCCACCGGCTATTCCCACTTCCCGACCCGTTTCTTGAAAAAAATTTGATTTGCAATTAATATGTACACTAGTGGCTGGTGGTGTGGCGTAGTTGGTAACGCGTTTCAGTTGAAACGAAGTTACTCTACGCCGGGCCCGGTTTGTACTGCGATCGGTGACTGCCTGCAGGCAGGTAAACCATCTCGATGCGAAGCCTGCCAGCTAGGCCAACTCAGCCTTCTACCCTCCGTGGGACGGTAAAATGAGTAGTAACTCATTTACATAGGTTACTGAAGGTGTGAACCTTGGTACAGCTGACTGGGGTTGCCTAGCCGGCCGCTGCGCCAGCCTGAGTCTGCAGGCTGTACATGGTGGTTGTGCGGCAGGCGGCTCTGGTTAGTGACGAAAGCGCATTAGAGGCGTGTTTGCGACGATGCGCAATACAAATTGACGACCTTTACCTTTTTACCTTTTACACTAAACCTACTGAATAAATCAGCAAGGTTACAGATAGACAAGTGCAACGATATATCCTGTCAAAAATTGAGAACAGAATTCCAAGTCTAGAACTTGTCATCAAATGCACTGTGAAGAAACTGCAAGCTGTCAACTACGTCGGCAGAGAGCTATATGTACTTATTTTTCGTGATTCGGTTTGTGATTCTTCCTACCGCTTCTGAGGGATTATCAGCAATTAAATTTCCGTGCCGCGGGGCTGTTGCTAATTTTATTCCCTCACCCACAGTATTTCCCACGTTTTCCCATGGCATTCCTGCAGAAAATTTCCCATGCAGGTCTCTATTGCACACTTGATAGTAAGTCTTCTTTTCTTTTATAATTATATTAAATGTTGCATGTGTATTAGCTTCTCATTTTCACATCTTTTTTGCGTGATGCTGCGCTCAGGTGATTCTGACGGTCGGAAAAAAAGATTTTCGCCATCACGAGCACAGTCAATTGTTCAGTCGACACAACGCCATGACGGTGACCATTACTGTTGACTGATAATTTTAATTTTATTTATTGTTTTAACACACACTATCTTGGGAGTGAACAGAATCAGCGGCGTCGTAGGTGCAAAAGTAAGCAGGGCTGGAAGTTGCATTTCAATGGACACTGCAAATTTGCGACAGAATTTCTGACAGAGTTATGATTGCCCGGAATTTTAATTTTGCCTATAAATTTTCTCAAAGTTGGCATTTTCAGCTCCAAATTTTGTATTTTTGGATAACATTTTCAGGACAGAAAGATTTTCCAGCAGTTTTTAGACAGACCAAACTCTCCCCAGCTACAGTGCTACAGAACAGATTGCTACGACTTTTAGACTAAATGTCAGAAAGGGATTTGCTGATCTCAGGCTGTTTTGGTGCTGATGGATGTTCATCATACATTTGCCCGTGTACGTCACGTGGCAGTGATAAATTGAACTGATCTGGTCTGGGGGTGAATGGGTCAAAGGTCAGAGGTCAAGAACCTAGTGGCTGAAGCCAGATGCTGCATAGAATTCTACTTTCTTTTAGTGTCCTAATGTACTTGCTGTATCTATTGATTTTGTAGTGTATGAATTGATGTTTTGCTTACTTATTTTTCATGTTTTGCATATTTGCTGATGCCACGTATGCGTGGTGTTTTCTTTTCAAAAACCAGGCATTAGTCTGATTAGCAGTCATCAATCTGTAGACCATTTTTTTCTTCTTTCAGTTATCTGCTCATTCAGCATGTTTATGATGTCTCTTCTTAATGTGTACCAGATGCTTCTATTTTTAGCTCATACCTTCAGATCAGCTTTTATACTGTTTTTGCCACCTGATCTGTGTTTGTCTTTTTACCCTTGTTTTTTCCTTAATATCTTTCTCTCTAAGATTTCACATAGCATTCCGCAACTTGTTAACACATAGCCTATTTGTTTTTTTTTTCCATATTGTTCTCCCTTATGCTTACTTGAATGCTGACTTCATAAATTATTCTTTTGACAATTATTTTTCTAACAGTCAACTGGCTGTGATGCGATGCAGTTGCAAGTTTATGATCAAGAGCCGGAAAGTTGTCAGTCAAAGCTGTTTGAATACAAAGTCACATTTCCACCGAGGTTTGAGAGACTGTTCGTTTACTTACCAATTACATTTACTTATTTAACGTAAATACGAGGCTACAATACAAATATAGCAGATATGCAGATTTACGGTTTACTTTCTCAGTGCTATAATGATTTTGAATTAATTCATATGTTGAACAGTTTTACTTGGTATGTCGTGCAAATTGAAAGCTTAATTTAATTAATTTTCTGTCTCGTTGCTGTAGCATAGCATTGGACAGATTATAAAATCACTTGCGTCTGTCTGTCATTCTGTCAGTTTGTCTGTAAACACTCCTGTGGCTGCAATTTTGATTCGTTCTTGATGAAATTCTGCACAGTGATTCGGGGCCCGAAAAGTAAGATCGAGTTTGTTTGGGATAAAAATCTGATAACTCCTTCCCTTACTTTACCCCAATTTTTTTATAAATTTGCATTCTGGCCTAAGAGGACTTCAAAGCGGTATAACTCGGTCCCTGTAAAAGATAATTGCATGCTGTGTTTACCTACCCCCTTGTTTTCGGGGTCGGGCAATCTAATGGTGTCATTTAAATTTACCCCCTAACGACTCCTGTTGCTATAGCAACCATTCAGAAGTTACAAAATTTTGCATTACAGCCAGTGGAGATTTCAAAGCGGAATAACTCGGTCCCTTGGTAAAAGATAATTGCACACTGTTTGCACCTACCCTCTATTTTCAGGCCCGGGCTATTGGACGGTGTCATTTAAATTTTCCCCTGTCGACCCCTGTTGCCGTGGCAATGAATTCTGGGACAAAATTGACTATAACTCGGCCCCCGTGAAAGATAATTGCACACTGTTTGCACCTACCCCCTATTTTCAGGCCCGCACTATTCGATGGTGTCATTTAAATTTTCCCCTGTTGACCCCTGTTGCCATGACAGTGAATTTAGGGACAATAAAAATTTATTACAATTTAGCCCTCATGAAAGATAATTGTGCCCTGTTTGCACCTACCCCCCTTATACGCCGCTGCTAGGCTATATAGCGAGGCAATGGGACAGATACCTCATTCCACAGAACGTATTTCTTGTTAATTAATTGAATTAATATATTAATTAACGACATGAAGCAGTCTGGTGCCATAGTTTTGTGCATGTAGTTATCACTAGTTTCTGTGCATATACTTCATAATCTCACAGATTGGTATATCGTCATTGTACAAGTTCAGTATGTCTTTGAGATGCCACTAATTTCTGCCACAGATCTGTGATGAGGTTCCCAGCTGCCGGTGCCTTCGAATAACTGGGAACAATGTCTACTGTGTGATGATTATGGTGCAGATATCTACGCTGTGTTTCATAAAAAAACCGGACCCTGAAACTTCTTGTTAGAACTTCGAGAAAACGGCTTTAATATCAAAAAAAACGTTGGTACAAGCAATCTACACGTACGACTAAAGTTATAGTAAATGTTCAATATGTTGTCCTTTGGCCTTGACGCAGACTTTGAGTCGTTTCCTCCACTGGTCAATGGCCTCGTCCACAATCGTCTGTTCCAAGACAGCCCAGACCTTAACAAGTCGCTGCTTCAGTTCAGCCAGATCACATGGAAACCATGCAACTGGTACTCGGCCCATACCAAACTTTTCAAGCACAATGAATCCGCAAACAAATGGCAGTGCACTGTGTGAAAAATCATTTTAGGCGAACTTATTTTGATAAATTTATGCCGACCTGCCTTACGTGTTCGGTTTTTTATGAAACACAGTGTATGAACAGTTTTGTTTAAAGTTATATGTGATATAGGCCTTCTCAACTAGATATCATTATCAGAAGTCTCTATATTAATATTGGCATTGATCAGAGATAAGCTTTTTGAAATTTGCAGAGTTTTGTTACTGTTGGTAGGCCAGCAGAAAGACATTAAACCGACAATTCCTTCAGTGATCATCCATTTTGCAGAACAGCTCTGGCAAACTGCATGTTACACAGAAATTGATAACGTCTCATTATTTGTTTGTCGAATGATACAGTTATCCGTTCAGCGAAGACGCGGAAGACGGGACGTCCTATATGCCGACGCGGTGTCCAGGCTGGTGCGATCGTATCATGATGTCACATGATGCACCCAGTCTATTTCACACGGTATGTGAAGCACACAGCTGATTAAACTCGGTAAAAATCAGAACTGCCATAATGCAAATCTCTGCCATGCTTTGGGAATAAAATTAATTTGTTTATATACTACAACTTTATGATACACCGTGGTCTGCAACTTTTGTCCATATCTTCGCCAATATTGGCCATATTTTCACAATTCTTTACTGGCGCACTCTGCGGATAATTTGCATTAATGTGATTATTATGTATCCCAACACACCATAAATGCATCTTTACACTACCTTGTGAAATATAAATGAAATATTAATGTATAACGATAATAAGAAACGAACATTTTGGTAAATGAAAAAAACACTTCAGACCAACATTGCGGTGAATGGTCTGTATGACACAAAACTGTGTGGGTCTAGCACTGTCTAGTGTCATACGGATCATTCATCGTGATGTTGGTCTGAAGTGTTTTTTTTCTCATTTACCTAAATGTCTGTTATTATTGTTAGTTTTTTTTTACATTTATATTTTAAGACGTGGACAAAAGTAAAGTGCCACCTTTTATGGACGATGGTGCATATTGATGGCAGAATGGCAGACTGTCCACTAGGTGTCGCTGCGGTGGACAGTATATCTGTATGGTTTATTAGTATAAACTACAATTTTTTTTCAAAATGTTAAATATTAATTTTGTTTCAAAATGAAATATAGCAATATTTTGTAACGAACTGTAAAACAACATTAAAAACACTGAGCAAATGCATCATGTGGAAAGTTTTTTTTCAATTTTCTCTAAATATCATGGACATCGGATATGATGTTTTGTCATTCTGCCCTGCAGGTGCGTGTGGGCACATTCATTTAAGAACTTTATTTATTTATTTCACAAATAGATTATATTTGTTCTATGTAATTCTTTAGAGGATGAATGTGTATGGTGTAACCGATTTGTTGCAGGACAATGGCTTTGTGTCTGACTATAAAATGATGGGCATGCACATCTGCATGGGAGACCACAAAGTGAGTCGGTTGCGGCTATTTTTGTGTTAATTTGCATTTATTTCTCTGGTGTGTCAAGCTATTTTTTCACTGTAAACACTAGCACACGATAAATGGTAAAACCACAGAAAGTCTGCCAGTGTGTGTGTTTTAACTTTTTTGGCGAATCTCGTTAATGATTGTAATATCATCTTTTCCTTATTCATTTTGCAATATGAATTGCAATATGAATTTATTGTTAATGGTCGCTGGCTGTAATGGGTGCAAATTATGTCACGTTTGATTTCACTGTTGTGGAAACAGACCCCCAAAAGTAGTGTTTTCAGCACATTTGATCATGTCGTGACCTTGACCTTGGACATATTCCAGATTCTACTCGTATTATGTTCATAATTATTATATAAATTTGCATTGCTGATGGAAAATTGATGAAAATCCATTTATGCCAATATCGTGGATATGGACAGGCAGAGAGACAGCTAGATAATATAAAAACACAAGCTGCAGGCTAATAATGCCATAAAGGTAAAGGTAAAGGTAAAGGTCAAGGTCGTCAATTTGTATAGCGCATCGTCGTGAGCACGCGCACGTTTCTAATGCGCTTTCATCACTAACCAGAGCCGCCTGCCGCACGGCCACCGTGTGCAGCCTGCAGACACAGGCTGGCGCAGCGGCCGGCTAGGCAACCGCAGTCAGCTGTACCAAGGTCCCCACCTTTCGTAACTCATGTAAATGAGTTATTACTCATTTTACCGTCCCACGGAGGCTGAGTTGACCTAGCTGGCAGGCTTCGCACCGAGATGGTTTACCTGCCCCCAGGCAGTCACCAATCGCAGTACTAACCGGGCTCGGCGTAGAGTAACTTCGTTTCAGCCGAAGCGCGTTACCAACTACGCCACGCCACCATGTCCATAGGCATACTAATTGCAAACGTTGCAAACTCGTGATGTGTTATGCTGTGTGCGTTTGACAGCCAATTTACCTGAACCTCCAACTGCGCACAAGAGCGTCAGGTAATGGACCTGTGAGCACGGACGGCGAGATTGATGTGTCGCTAACTGCGGACCGATTGGACCGAGACGTAGGACTGACCGCCGCGGACGAGACCGTTAATAGACATGCGCCTGTCCGGCAGGTGATTTCAGTCAACGGCGAGGAAGAGGACGTCGAAAACATCAACATCCACGATTTCACAACCTTTGAGCAGGAACAGCTCATTGGTCCCGAGTTCATCGGTCAGCTCAAACGCAAGTCGGTGTCCTCGGAGGACGACCCAGAGCGGAAACTGCAGAGGAATTTGTCGTCTTTCCGGAGTGCGGTCCGAGCGGTGCTTAGTACAGAGGCGATCATGCAAGCGATGAAGCACTACAACCACCGGAGTGATTCGGAGACGGAAGCGGAAGAAGACGATGATGAAAGTAGAACACCCGTTCCGACTGAAACCGCACCCAGGCTTGATACGTCCGGAAACAATCCACCAACGGAACATCCTTGCAGTGTACCCGGAAATCCCGATGTTCCGGTCTCTCAAGCATCTGTACCAAACCAGCCGGGTATTCCCCGCGATGTCTGTAAATGTCAGGATGATGATGATAAGCCAAGTGTGTCGGACGCTGCTGTAAATATTCCCGATAGTCCTTTGTCTGTTGAGCAGCCTGATGTTCTTGTCCCCGCGATGTCCGTTGCAAAATCTGGTGGCGTTGACGTATCTGCGGTCCAGTTAGCTGATTGTGAAGCTGCGTCTACCACTAGAACTGACGTTAAGACTGCGACTGACATAGTTCTTAATGACACAACATCGTGCGAAGCGGACATTGATGCGGCAGAGGTGTCAACAGCCAAGACTACGGTTGACCTCAGTCACCCCAGAGTCTTATCAGATGCTGGTGATCGGCTAAGTGACCCTAGGGCTGCTAACGAAAGTGGAGATCGTGGTACATCAGAAACATCGAAGCATCCAACAGACGGACTGATGACAGTGACTGTGACTACGGAGCAGCGTCCAACGACGACGGAGACTTCGGACGTTGCCTGCATCCAGTGTTGTTGTGTGCAGTGATCAGTGTCTGTCGTCCCGCATGCTGATTGGTGAATATTATCGATCTGCTTATTTATTTATTTATCACGTTTGCTCTTATTTTCTTGCATGTGGTAATTCTTGGCCGGTGAAAATCAATCAGGTTCATTTGTCAGTTGGCCACATCGGCCATTTTGTGCATCGAACTGTTGAGGTTATTGAAATCAAAGAATTTTGAAGGTCTTTGTGTCCTTGAAAAGATGTTTAGAGTGGGAGGGCTATTACTGTCATTATTCAGGAAAAATGGGCAGTCATTTGAATACGTTTCAACTGCTAGCTAGTTTCTCTAGCTGGCGATTTTTTCTGTGGTATTTTTGGTGACAGTGCACCCCTGAAAGGATCAATAAAATATGTCTGACAAATGAATCGTATGAAGTAGATATTTAGTAGTCATGAATAATTTGTTGGTAACATTTTTGTCTTGCACTACATTTTATTTCCTTTTTGTTATTTTTTTTTAATGTTTGGCTTTTTAAGTAGAATTTGATAATGTAGCTAGTATCTTTGGTTTTCGGCTAGTTTTCTAGTTTTGTGTTCTTTTGTTAATTAAGGTGTGCATAACAAAATAGGAATAAGTTTCTAAATTAAGATGATTACACATTAATGAGTATTGCCGTAGTGTGACGGTTTGGATAATTCAGGACAGTAGAATATGCTCAGAAATTGAAGAGCAGCTATCATAATCTTTCACAGGTTTATTAAAATTAATGAAAAAGAACATGATATAAAATCCGTTAGCTTAAGCAGTGTGTAAAAAATCTCACTGATCAGTGGCTGCAACAGCATTTTTCATAATCTACGTTTAATCTTTTGCTTTGAGCACGCTATATGATGGCAGTGGTATTATTATAGCTACTGTATTGTATAGTTTACAGTTAATATTTTGCATTGATGTTGCCATCTTGATAAAAGAAACATTTTGCTGAAAATGTAGCTGTGCGTTGCCTGTACTTAATAACGATGTAGCGATAAAGACATTGTTTAGCATAATTTTTCAGTTTTAATGGACATTTTTTGAATAAGGGAGATTCATTAACGTTGTCACAGTTTGTGTTGTATATCATCTTCGTTAGCTAACGGAGCCACAGACAACACAAGTGAATGATTTTCCTTGTTGTCCGGTCCGTGTCTGCTGCTTGCTAAATTGATGCTCTCTGATGACAGTATTTTCTGTGGATATTAGTACAAGGTCACAAAAATTAATGGCAGGCTTTCAGCCGACAAAGATATCCGCAGTAATCTGTGACTTGGTTGCAGTGGGCAAAAACGGCTTAGCCTCTCAGGTCATCATCATCATCATCGACAACCGTGGGCTCAACACCCGTTGGTGTCTGACGTCATTGTTACTATCGCTGCCCACCGCTGCCTATCTAGGGCAGCGTGGCTTAACTCCTGCAGGGTTGCCCCACACCACTGCTCAATGTCATCTGACCATTCTCGGTGAGGCCGTCCTCTTTTGTTTGAACCATCCATCATTCCGAACACCAGGGTCTTTGTCTTTCTGCTGTCCTCCATTCTCCCAGATCATCTGAGGCAAAATGATATTAACTGTGAACAGTCTAAAGAACATGTACTAAGAACAGTTGAGAACATGGTACATAGTGACTAACTGCATTTTGTAAATTTTTAGCGTATTTACTCAAGTCTAAAAAGTGCTGTTTACTGGCCAGCAGCTGACGAGTTGAATCTAAGTAATTTAATCTCGGATTTTGTCTATATTGTAGGAGGGAGGTTTATTTGCAAGCTGATGAAATGCTATTTATTTGCATGGAAAGTAAAGTTAGTTTCTGTTGTTGCTGAGCAGAAGACCGTTCGCCGTGCTGCAGTGCAAGTCGTGTCTCGACGTCTGTTACATCCTCCCCTCGCGGCAAATGCTCCAGAGACCCATCGACCTCCGACCTACCGACCACCGCCGATCCCTGCTTGAGACCCTTACCCGGCACGCGGCACAATGGCGTTCCTTCGGCGTCCGGCGTTCCAGCACCAGTAACGTCACCGATAACGTCATCGCAGCATGCTTTCCACGAGACTTCCGTCTAACAGCTGACTGACATTGGCGAATGACCGCAGCAGACAGCTGGACTTGCTTTTCGACCTTTGTTCGAAGTCCAGTTTCGGCCGCCGTTCAGTCCCTGTTGTATTGTTACCGACCGAATATCCACCTGCAGACAAGTTGTGTGGCGTGGCACTAGTCCAGACTGTTCTGTTCAACTCAGTAAACTGAGATATGTGGATATTACAACAGTGATTAGTGCAGGCTGCACAGGCGAAGTAAAAGATGTGTGAAATTCAGTATATGATTTGGTGCATTTTGTGACTTCCAGTTTTGGGGCCGCTTACCTCTTCCTTTAAATATGCGACCGTCACTCGTTGCATGAACGTTGCTTGCATTATTTATTGTTCCTGTTCTGTACTGAAGAGAAGATTTATTTTTGTTCAGTGGAACTGAGGCTGTGTGGTGCCACCGTGCCAGATTGGGTGGGCGATTGTCATGAGTGGCGGTTTTTTTATCAAACGATATCTCTGAACGGGCAGTGAATCTGTACTCGATACTTTGCTTGACGGTAGGGTATTGTGGGATATTGATGTTAGTTTGTTCGCACCCAATTTGTCTTGCGTCCAGCTGGAGCTGTGCTGCAGTAATGAAAAAACTTTGTGCCCCCAGCCGAGTCGGATGTTTTGCCGGTGACAGCGTATGACAGATGTAGGCGTAAGTCACGTGACTGCGGAGTTCGCAGCAGGACCGTTACTAGAGTATTAGTTGTCTTAACAAGGTCGTAACTGGTAGTCATTTTCGCCTGGTGTTTTTTTCTGTATAATTTCTTGAACCAGTGGAATGATGGTCCATGTTGAACGTATTTTGCACTGAAGACGTCTAAGTGGAGGAAAAATCGGGAGAGGTATTTCCCATTTCCCAGCTGACATTGGGCTTCGGGAGCATTATTAGCGCCCTCAGCGGGGTCTCAGGCTCGGCCGAAAAGCAACCGCGTTTGTGCATTTTGAGCTTGCGAGTGCATTCTTATGCATATCGGTTTTGGTATTTTTAGACATTTTGAGCCTTGCCAATGCTTCTGGTTGAATCAACCTGCCCATCTTATTGTCTGGGGGGTATTCTAATACTCTCCAGTCACGGCCTTGAGTGTTGATGGTGTTGTAACTCACGAGTGTGTCACCAGTTGTTGCTAGTGTGTGTAGAGTAATGCTTGTTGTGAGTGTTCTGTTGTGCATAGTTTCTGCTTCTAGACGAGTTGGATATTTACCTCTGCCAAGGAGTTAATGTTTTTGCCGGACTTTGTTTGTCTGTCTGTGTGTTAGCAAGATAACTCAAAAAGTTATGGACGGATCTTTCTGAAATTTCGAGGGTATGTCGGGCATGGCTCAAACTACCAGTGATTCAATTTTGGGGGTCATCCGAAAGTAATCCTGGATTCTAGATCACTTTAAAATTTTTGTTACCATTGCTTTGAATGGGGCATAAGGGAAACCACTACAAAACCGAAGATGGTGGTGCCACCTAGCAAACAACATTGCCTTGGCGGAGGTGTGCGGGCTCTGACTGCTTTCTAGCTTCGAGACTGCTTCGTCGGTCACTTGCTTCCGTTTTTCTCTTTCGCATTCTGTTTTATATTTTGCTGATTTCGGTGCTTTGACCTTGTTGGTTCTGAGTCCATCCTGATGCCACATGATTGTTTGTGTAAAATATATGCCTTAACGAAGTGTAGATTTTGGGCTCGTCTAACCTGGAGTAGCTGCTTAACTTTTTCCTGTGAGACAAAAACTGAAATTAGTACGCCAGTAGTACGTAGAACTCGAATTTTTAATGATAATTTGGCATATTAGCTTGATTATCATTCTTTTAGTTCTGCATTCTCATATGAACTGTGGAAGTAAACAAGTTATTACACATGGTTCATGTTAGGCAAACTTATTCTAAAGCTAAGGTGGTACTTTTTGTGGTCCATACTGGTATTTTCTTGGCAGAAACCAACTGCATTTAGTAGTACAAGAAATTTGAGCTAATGCTCACGAGACGCGCGAAAGCTTATAGCAGTTCCTTTTCGCAAACTGTAGTCTCTATCCAGCCATTTCATTGTAGTTCATTCTTGAAGTGTGTGCTGCAGCTGAAGATTGCAAAAATTAATAAAAACCCCTTATTTTCAGGGTCTTTCATAGTCATCGATGTTGATACGACTAAAATCCTCATCACTAGTGCTTGTTGTGATAGGCAGCATGCCCATGGTGATCTGCAACCGTTTTCGTGAAGGACTGGCCAACACCAGTAAAATAATGACTTTCACAGTGGTACGCTCTTTGATTCCCTCGTGCGCAGGTTTTTGGACCATTGAAATCTGCGTTCAATGCTGAAAATTTCATATGCAGCTCATCTGTGTCTATCTCAATCGATTTTGGCACAATTTGCTCTTGAAATGTGTCTTGCAGGCCCGAAATTGCCAAAAAATCCATAAAAACCATATTATGGCGTTCAGGGTCATCCAAGGTCATTGAATTCGGTGCCAATCTAGAGCCAGTGTAAGACTTCCTATTACTGATTAATAGTAACCTAGACCCTATCTCGCACCGTTACCAAGATACAGCGACTTATTGGCTAAAAATCACAAATTTATTCTACCCCCTCTCATTTAGCGTTCTCATTCGGGGTGACCCCCTTCGAATTTATGGAAAAGCTTTACTGATCCTGAAACTAGCGTCTTTCAAGGCAGCCAACGGTGAAGATTTGGTGATCGTAGCTTGTACCGTTTTTGACTGATACAAAAATTTGACGGATGGACAGAATTGCGATGGCTAAGATGCGCTAAAGCAGTAGCTGCTTTCGCGCATAAAAATGAAACTATTCATTACACATTACACTTGTTAGTGGTTATAACAACTTCGCTGTACAATTATTTTCATATTTTGTTAGATATTTTTGTTATTATGTACTCTGCAACCATGTGTGTTGTAAATATATCATATGACTGCAGAGCTTAAGTAATCTTTGGATACTCTGATAATAGGATTCTGTAATATATTTGGCATTATGGCATACCGTTGTCAAAGGTTTTAGTCAGTATGCTATTTCCTGAGTTCATATTGGCTGGCCTGGCATTGTTTAATTAAGCAGTGAATTCCACAGGTGCATTGTGTTGCCATCTGTCTGTGGTAGAACATAATTCGATGTATTTCACTAACAAAACAAAACTAACAAAAATGCCAAAATTTTGACAACGCCATCTACGATAAAATCATTTGTACCAGTACAGCCAGATTGGTGCCAAAATTGTGAATTGCTGACAAATTAGAAAAATAATGCCTAAGGAGTGCCAAATGCCAAACTAAAATTCTTACAGACGTGTTTCTTAGAAGTTCTAAATTTGTCTTATTTGTAGTTTTGAAATGTCAGTTGGCAACCCATCCGATGCTCTGATGTAATCCACCAACCGGTTAATTAAACAACGTAAGGTGTAGCTAAGCCAAATGATATTAATTATGGGTAAAGACTGATAGTTGGCGTTCATATTTGTATGGTTGCATTCGTTTGTGCTGTTTTCAGCGTCTGACTGACTCACTGCTATGGACTTTTTGTATATTAAAGATACTGGTTGAGTAGACTAGTTGTTGTGAAGTAATTGTGGAAGTTAATGAACTTCATGTTGCGACAGACATCGTGTACAAAACTGTTTAAAATATAAGTGCATGCCAGTCAGATAATTTGAAAGTCTTTAATTTGGGAATTAGTTTGGTTTATTGGGGAATACGTGTACAAAATTTTATTCCGATTCATTCAGATTTGGCACTTCTCTTGTATGATGCCTGGGGGTTACTTTGTATTACGTTTTTGTTCATGATCTGAAAGTTGCTTGTTTAAATGGTCAGATGTCCCTTACTTGTGTGCACATGGAACACTACACTGTTTTTTTAGAACGACCTAATCAGGAATCTTGATCGAAGTTCGGCCATTTTATGTGGCTATTGCAACAGACGTAAACTGGTCTGTTCGATTGTGGTCCTAAATAGCGCTGAATTTCCTACATGTACTTCTGCCGCAGTAGGAACCTGCGGTAAAAATTTGCCAAACAGACATGGGCTTATTGTGATTATTTTGCATGTCTGGCTTTTGGTTTTTAACTTGGTTTGGCTGATTCCAAGGAAAGCTGTGTGTCTGTAATCCACTCGTTATGTTGATGTGATGATGTAGTCTGCAGCATAGTCGACTTACATCGTTGTTGTCGCGTTGTGTACATTTTTCAGTACAAAAGTTTTTATTTGTCTAAATAACCATTTAAGTAATTGCAGCATTAAGCCGAAGCTTTGTTTATCGTTGTTGTGTTGCAACGGTTTTGTATATTTGTACGTTTAGCAGTGAACTTCATGTGCATATTTATAATCTGCACTCATCAAAAGCTGATACATGTCTTTCCGAGTAGTTACTATAGTTACTGCAACCGCGAAACTTTAGGAAAGTTTAGAAAGTTAACATTTTCCTTTGACCTTCATGTTAAAATAACTTCTGGAATTTAGAGCCCATGATTTTCTGCTGTAAGAAATCAATTGTTTGCATTATGGCAGTAGCGTAGCAATAGTTTGTGCAGCGTACAAGCCCTAACCCCTCTCCCCTGGCATTCAACTGCCCAGGCCGTAATTTTATCACCTCCACCAAGGAGGTTATGTTTTTGCCAGAGTTTGTTTGTTTGTCCATGTGTCAGCAAACCAAATATGGTGCTGCCACCTGGCGAACAACATGGCGTTGGTGGAGATCTGCGGTCTCTGACTGCTTTCTAGTTCCCAGTGCATAGACATTCTTTCTTCAAAATGTCACATGCTGAGATATACTGCGAATGTCTGACCTGCTAACTGTAGCTGAAAATACAAACTGTGAGACTGCTGAAAATTTTGCAAACAGAAGACCGTAAACCAAAAATTTTGAAATTATTCGATCAAATCGTTAAGTCTAGGCTTATTGCTTTTCATTTGGCAATATCTCACGTGAAAATAATAATAGACTGTTGTGTGAATGTGCGTTAATAGCTGTGGCTTACTTCCGTACTCTGTAGCGCGGCCCGCCTGTGTTCATTGTGGCATACACCTAATTTTTTTTCTAAAATTTTAGTCTGGAGCCCATTAACGAAGCTGTAAACAATCCCCCCCAAAAAAATCCAGCCACGCTACTGCATTATGGCACAAATACATCTAAGTTTATTTATGCGACATTTGAAACTTATTAACAGATACGGGGTACTGGAGAGAAGTCAGTTAAGCAGGCGCCTCAGAACTGTTTTATTTACCAGAATTGCCAGCTTTGCAGTTGCAGATTTCGTTGGCCAATATTTTTCTTAACTTCATTTTTAGCAAAGTTTCACGTCTTAATTCCAGACACTTTCCATTTTCCACGTCAGTATTGCAGTGGCAGTTTTCCGCTTAAGTGTAGAAGCTGTAAATTGCCGTTCCGACTGAAGTGGAAATGCTCGAGTAGTTGCAGACCCTTTCCAAGTCAGTACTGAAGTTGTAATTCCCCACTCGTTCCACATCTCAAACCCCACATTTCTTTTCACCCTTTCCACATTGCAGTTACCATTATCAAAAACCATTACCTACAGCACAGATTCACACTACTCCTCATTTGCCATGGGTCCTCTCCTTTGTATTTGGCACCAAGCCTGTCGAGAGCCGCAGCGAGGCAAGGGGAAACATTCTTGCCGGCCCGTCTGCACAGAAAATTTTTGAATTTTTTAAAACGGTCATTCTGGTGTAAAATTTATATTTTTCAGCGATGAGGGGCCCCACAAACGTTGCAGGGCCCGGGGTAACTTACCCCCTGTAGCCCACCTTATTGATAGGCCTGCATGGCACAACAGAAGGCAGTAGCTTTGCGTCGAAAAACAACAGCAAAACATTCTTCGGTTTACTGAAAACAGCGGGCACCGCATAGATAAAACAATGACGCATGATCGTCGCTAGTCTACTAGTCACTTGAACACTCATCAGTCACTGCTTGCACATCAACGCTGCACCTTATCTCAACATTTGCCGGCATTTAAAGCTTGGTAAGAAATGTCATGACATAAAACAAAGTTCATTCGAAAACTGCTTCTACAAAAGTGACAAAAGTACACAAAATACAATGAGAAATGACAACAGTGAATGCAGCGTAATCGTATGCCTCTGCCCCCTATAGAATCAACAGTAAAACATGATGAGTACCAGTAAATAAAAATAAATCGGTTAAAAAAAAATTCCGGCATCTGAATCGCCATCAAATTCCAACCACCTGGTCGTTGAGGCCATGAGAGAATTTATTAAAATCCCGAAAAATTGAAACGTGTCACTTGCCGACATATACTGCAAATGCGCCACATGACAAAATGGTAACGAATAATAGAACATGCTCCAGGATCCAAATACTTCACAAAAACTAATGGGGTTATTGCCAGTGGAAAGACATCGAGTTCCTACAGGTCTTCCTAGGTCTTCTAGGTCGACTCAGCCTTCTACCCTCCGTGGGACGGTAAAATGAGTAATAACTCATTTACATGGGTTACGGAAGGTGGGGACCTTGGTATAGCTGACTGGGGTTGCCTAGCCGGCCGCTGCGCCAGCCTATGTCTGCAGACTGTACACAGTGGCCGTGCGGCAGGCGGCTCTGATTAGTCTTGAAAGTGCATTAGAGGCGTGTTTGCGACGATGCGCTATACAAATTGACGACCTTTACCTGTTTACCTTTTTCCGTCATGGAATGACAACCTCCCCGACCTTACTGAAACACAAACATCAGAAATGGCACACTGTCGGAAGGTAATAAAACCGTATTAATAGAGTAATGCGACAGAGGCCCTACTTAGGGATCAGGGGGGGGGGCAAAGCGAAGCTGAAACACCACTACCTTTCGGACATTCAACTGAAGGCACAAATATGCCTGCTTTTCAATATGTGAAGATGCAAAAAAAAATCACAGATATCTGCATTCTGCATGATCCAACATCATTTGCCCTGACTTTTCAAAAATAATATTTTCCTCTGACCTTTCCATGACGACACAAATTCCCTGGCTTCTCCAGTTTTCCCTGACCTGTAGGAACCCTGATTCTTTCTTCAAAATATCACCAAAATCAGGTCGTAACTGTTTCAAAGATATTCTGCACGTGGACACACATCGTGAAAACAATCATCGTGGCCACAAAGCAGGAGAAAAAAATTCCCCAAGTTTTCCAGGCTTTTCCAGAGCAATAAACGTACTTTTTCATAGGTTACCATATCAAGCAATGTAAGCTCCCCGGTGGGATGCAGGTAGTTGCAGTCGCAAATATTTTAGAGCATTTTGCCACAAACCACATCATCAGGCATTTTGTTGGTTAACATCTTCCCCTGAGATTGCACAGAATTCCCCGAGGTTTTGTGACCACCACGATAACACAGGTAATCAACATCTGGAAGGTAAAATGCTGCCACTACATTGAGGCAATTTAGTGCAGTAACAAAAGGCACCTACTAGGCAGCTTTCACTCGACTGTCAGCTGGACAAAAATAATCGGACTTCCACAGCACGACTGCTACAACGCTTGCATATTAACTGCTAGAAATACGATACACAAAGTCAAAACTTGGACAGTGCTGTACCACAGATCTGTGACATATCTCCCAGCAGAAAAACATCTGCTTCAGTTGGCACACAGGCAGAAATTGCTTCAATATTCGCGCAATATGTGCAGTAATAATCAATATAACTGCACAGAGTTTATGCGAATAGAACCAGTTTGTGCAAATCAACAGCAGAAAATTTCATCCTTAGAATATATTATAAGACTCTTGTACGAGGGAAACGAATACGGACTTGACACACATTTTGCGCGTGAGAAATAAACCACAGATTAAATATTTCATGGACTCGCAATCAAATTCAGATTAAAGTTTCATGTAAAAACCTGTTATGGATAAAACTACTAAAATATTCAACATCATGAAATGTCGACTAAATTACCCCCAATAACTCTAAACTCGTGCCTTTATGATGTCCATGCAGCATAAGCATTACTTGTGTTTGTCAGTCAACTGCCTAAATGGCAGAATGTTTGGTCAGTGGCGTTATTTCCCACTTAGCAGAAAACAAAGCAATTTTATGCAAATATTTTCGGCTGTTATAATGGGCTGCCATCAGCAGTTTATGTTTTTATATAAACCAATATTTAACAGTCACCTAGGCCACAGTTACCTAAGTTTAGTCAACTAAACCAGATGATATTCACTTGAACATTTTTCACGGCATAACAGGTCCAGCAGCAATGCATTGAATGTTAGCCTCAGAGTAAAGCACTATTAAAATCACTACAACACGTAAAATATAATACTATAACAACAATGTTATGATTACTACTAAAAAACAGGACACAGATCCAGTCACGGTGAATGCTCATTAGTGCATTGCTATCATCCATCATCAAAGGCACATTCGCTCAAATATAAAAATAACCTACTGCACCTGAGGAAAAACCTTTACAGACCATATCAAAGTCAGTTGCCATCGACTGCTACTTCATTGCACTTCAGAAGTTCAAGATTTTCCAACTCGGACGTTTCGTCAAGCAGCGCAGTGACCGTGTTGGTCACAATCCCATTAACTGGGGTCTCCTTCTCCTTGCTGTTCAGGCTTTGACTCATCTTTGGGGTCAGACTGGTCTCCTGTAGGCTTGACCGTCTCCTGGTGGACATGTGGTAACCATTCACAACCGGAGTCCTTTTTCCAGGTTTCTTTTCCGTACTTGAGGTCAACTCGACCGACTCCGGTGCAGCGCGGTTCGGCTTTTCGTCGTTAACTGGTTGGAAATTCCGCTTTTCAAGAAAACTGCCCAAAGATCCCATCTCGACTACGTCCATGCTGATTCCGTTCCTCTTTAGAAGCTGAGCGGCGAGCAGTTTCTGCCTTGGCGTAGGCTTAACGCACAGGCGTTGTTCGTGATCGGGTGAAGTGGGCGTGGCCATCTGCATTGGTTTCGAGTTTAGTTTCTCGTGATCGGGTGAAGTTTGCGAAGCCATCTGCATCGGTCTTGAGTTTAGTGTCTCCGGTTCTTGAAGCCCTGCTACCTCGGCAGTATCGACATGGCCATCATTTCCACCATTCTGTGCTGACATGGGTAATTCAGCCACAGACTCGGATGTTCCATTGGTCTCTTCCATGGCACTGCTGGCGTCTGCCATCCCGTCCGTAGTTCGCATGTCTGCTGCCTGAATCTCTGCTTCAGTTTTCTCTTCATCCTCCAAACCCGCAGCTAGGCCGGCTTTTAACTTTGATGACCGCCGACGTCGCGCTTTGCCCGAGTTGGTCGGCGTATTGCTGTGAGCAGTGCACATGCGTTGCCGAACGCGACGTCCATCGATGAAAACAGAGCCGAGAATGGTGTGTCCGATGGCGTGCTGGTCACAGTAGGAGACTGGGCAAAGCGTGCACATCATTGTAGCAGCCTCGCTGCATACCTGACAATAATGTCTAATACACAGCCAGCCATCTGTACACAGCAAATACACGCAGAATCATTTCCATCAAGTTGACTATATACCAAGATATAAAACCAACACCAAGGTCAACTCAGCCTTCCATCTTTCCAGGCTAGGCAAATCAAGTACCAGCCTGTCTGGCCAGGGTTAAGGCAGGGTGCGTTCACCTGTGTCAAATGGCAGCTAACACTGTTATCTCATATGGCAGGGGATGCTCTGTAGATCTGTACAGTGTTCCCTATTAAGAGCTATACATAACCTTCACGTTTTACCTTTACAGAATCACCTCAGCATTTCCTTGTGTTAGCCAGTGCTCTCTTTCAGACGACTCACAACACTGATTCCAATATGCCACATGGGCTGGGGATATCTGTGAGCATAGTCCACAATATGGGTCCATCAGCCTTCCCCGATAACATGCCAATTACGACCGGGTACTTACAGGAACCTGTTAGAAAAAAAATTCGCAGTGTCAACAACTTCCTGATATAATGTGGCCGACGGCAGTGCTAGAGTTTTTCCTAGCGAACCTGGCCAAACTGGGATAAAGTCTGCAGAAATCAGCCGGATAAATGACAACTGAAACTAGCAGGTGTGTTTTCAGCGTAAAATGTTTAATACCACAAAATTATTAAATCCCATAGTGCCCTATGTGGAATTGATATTGCATGAGTCAAAGGCCAAAGGTCAAAGGCGTCTGATGATGCTAGCGACTGCCAAAGTGACATCTTCACTTTTCCCATACCCTACCTGGATGTCCAGACAGCAGCATCAAAACACAGAAGATGCAACACTAGTAACTTACAATAAATAAACCAACAAACTAACAGATAAGCAATCACAGACTACAGGGTGTGTCAAAAAAAGACTCAAGTTGTTTTTGTCAGAATTTCATCAAATCTCCACCAAATTTGATAATTTTTGGCGAACAGATAGCAAAGACGATAGAAATATGTAAGGTACACTCATTGTCCACCTCACCCAGTTTATATCAATGCATTACCGTGTAAAATGCAGATGCCCAAATTGTAGCATAATGCTCGATTGTTGTCTCAGTAAAAGTTCTAACGACTTAATTAAGCACACAATAAATTAAAATGTGATTTATTTAGCAGATTTATAAGTTTCTGTAACAAATTGCTTCCAAATTATCAGAATTTATGCCCAAAGTGTACACAATGGCTTAGACGTGATGCAGGGGCATCATTTAGAGAGTGGGGGGCTGAAACGGTCTACGAACTCCCCCATGATTTACAATTTTAGTTTTTTCCCTGTAAATCGTACCTTTGAAACAGTGTTACTGCTACAAAAACAATACGTTACGCAGTCATAGACCCCGAAAGATCACTGAGACCCCAACGACTTACTGAAATGAAAGACGCCATGGCTGATAGCAGCATTAACGATCAACTGATCAAAATGCACAGCACTCATTCATTGACAAAATGTGTTTTAAGCTCATCAATCAGTTATTTTGTTGTCTGCTGTTTTCAGCGTAAAATGTTTAATACCACAAAATTATTAAATCCCATAGTGCCCTATGTAGAATTGATATTGCACAAGTGAGCAATTTGATACTGATAATCACAGCGTAACGTAACAATATGGAGCATCTGCATTTTACACGGTAGTGCATTGACATAAATTAAGTGAGGTGGACAGTGAGTGTACCTTACATAATTTTATCATCTTGGATATCTGTGTGCCCAAAATTATCGAACTTGGTGAAGATTTGACGAAGTTTTGACAAGAACAAGTTGGGTCACTTTTTGGCACACCCTACAAGCAAAACTATGTGGAAAAGTCCGAAAAGGTCATCCCAACTTGAAAGACAAGCAGCCTTTTCCTTTAGCAGTAACCATACCTCACAGCAGCTTACTACAAGTTCATAAAATAAATACTGTAACTAGCTAATAAATAATAAATAACTACAAATGTTAATACACTTTTACTGATTACGGTGTTATGACTCACACATACTTAGCTACTTAAAAGGTCAGCAAATATTTGACACTGCAGCATTCTTGGCCAATCACGTTGCTTTGATGACAGTGGCATACGGCCCATAGGAATACTCCAACAAGATTCCAAACAGCGTAGGTTAAACAAAAAATGTGTGTGACTGACTGAGGATATATAAATATTTATATATTATCTGACAGATGTAGTCTCATGATAATAAAAACAAAGAGAAGCCAGTACAGCACATAATCTAACCTTGAGGTCGGTCGGTAAGTTTGAGGCATGCGAGGTGATAGATCTTTCCACAGCGACTACGTGAACAGCTCACGACCTCATCCGCTCCGTCTTGTCCACACACAAAACACGCCGTCACCGGGGCACTCAGCTTGCGTCGCTTCTGAGCCGGAGGTTTCGGTCTCTTGGCTAACGGCTTTTTATCGCTGTCCATCATGACAGCAGCCTGCAAAATTGCAACACAAAAATGTTACGATTCCCCTACCGTAGTTGGCCACCCACCTTGTCGGGGTGGTGGGGCTTAAATCTCCCATGACCCGAAAAATTTCTAAAATCTGGAAGAAAGGAGCCAACCAAGAACACACCCAATTTTATATGATCAGTTATCATAGACTTTACCAGTGTTCACGTACTAGTTAATTTTCAGCTTTAATGCCGATTTCGGCTTCAGAGCTATGGACGACTTCACGGCAGTTTACGTGACCTTTGGTTACCGTAACTTTCTGGGGATGCCATTTGAGCCGAACTGATTCGGCCTCAGCACTGGGCAGATGTAACAGCCTGCTCAACCCGGAGGTAAAGTAAGGTAGATGTTGTGATCCAGTAAAAGAACAATAAACTAAAACGTATAGCAGACTGTAAACAGGGTAGCACACAAAAAAGTGGAAAATACATTGCATAGATTGAGCAATAGTTAACAGTTCTGACAAGAAATTTGAGCTAATGCTCAAGAAACATGCAAAAGCCTATAGCAGTTCCGGTGCAGTAGTTTAGCTGAAAATTGGAGTGTTCACACTAAGTTAATATACAAATACCAAATTCTCTATCTGGATCGCATAACATGATATAGACTTGCGTTGCAGCCAAAAATCGCTCAAAAAATCCATAAACCCCCCATTTTGGCGTTCAAGGTCATTCAAGGTCATTCAAGGTCACTGAATTTGGCGCCAATCAAGAGCCAGTGTACGACTTCCTATTAGTGATTAATAGTAACCTAGGCCCTATCTCGCACCATTACTGAGATACAGCAACTTATTGGCCAAAAATCGCAAATTATACCTACCCCTCTTTCATTTAGCGCCCTCGTTCGAGGTGACCCCCTTCAAATTTATGAAAAAGCTTTATGGTTCCTGAGACTAGAGTCTTCCGGGCAGCTGACAGTGAAAATCTTGCACCGCTTTTGACCGATCCAGCCGTGTGACAGACAGACGGACGGACAGAAAGAATTGCGATGGCTCAGACGAGCTAAAAGCAGTAGCCGCTTTCGCGCATAAAAACGATTAACCACGAACACTGCAGTGAAAGGCAGTAATGCTGAACACTTTAACACAGTGCAAGAGCTGTATAAGCCTCAACTGTGTTTGAACGATTTATGGCAGTGAGACCTGGCCGATAAAAGTGTAAGCAACACAGAAACAAACCAAGCACACCATCATTACATCGATGTGTGCTTCACCGAATTCAATGACCTTGAATGACCTTGAACGCCAAAATAGGGCTCGGCTTAGTTGGCAACACGTTGGCCTCCTCGACAAAATCACTCTACGCTAAGCCCCGTTCATTGCCTGGATGGGTGTCTGCGAGCCGGTAAACCATCCTGATATGTAACCAACCACTCAGGTCAACTCAGCCTAGCCATCCCTCCATATCCATCTTCTTGCAGTGTAAGCTGGTGTCTGGCTGAAGGCTAAGGAAACAGATATCAGTGCCGATCCTACTGATCTTATGGCTTTGGCAGGACTTTACATTGGGCGACTTCACTTTTTGACTTGGACTTTTGCTGACCCAAAGCCAAAGCTGAACGCTAAAGTCTGTACTTAGACCAAAGTTCAACTAAACGATTAAAAATGGTGGAAAACCGGTAAACCTAATAGGAAATAAATCAACCAGTTACGCGTGCAATTAAATAAGCAAGTCCAAGCGTAACTGGTTGATACGCTTGGACTTGCTTATTTAATTGCACCGAACATGCAAATGATGCAATTACGCCACTGTGTAGCCATTACGGCATTTACTTTTGGTACCAGACTGCTTTAATTTACTAAACTATTCATACGTATAAAATAGTCTCCACTCGCCATGTTTTTGCTCAGCTAAAGTAAAAAGTCTAAGTGGATTCCGTCTCAGCGAAATCACTTCACTTTTTGACTTAAATAGGTACTTAGACAAAAGTTTAGACTCAGCGAAAGTCTAAGTCAAAAAGTGAAGTCGCCCATTGTTTATGTCCCTTGAAATTGCAGACTCAACAACAGAAACAGAATCTGGTATTTCCATTTTCTGAACTAGCATAACGAGCAACCGTGTTGGGATCAAAAGAGGATTTGCTCACTTTTCACGGATATTCAGCCACACAGTAAGACAAATAAAATCAGAAATCACAGACCTTTGGCCGAACTCCGATAAATCCGCTACAGACAGGCTGGCCACACTGACAGACGGCTTTCTCGTTGCCGTAGCAGTCCAGTAGATAGTTGAAAGTCAGCTCCGAGCCTAGACCAGTTGTAACAGCTTGTACAAACTACTTCGTACCAGCAGTCAACGTTCTAGTTTTACCACAATTTACAACGTACCACAATTTACCCATTTACCAATACCAATATTTATTGTCATACACGAACATTTCTCAATGAAATCAAAATCTAAACTGTGCCCACAAGTGCTGTAAAAAGTTGGTTTTTGAGTTCCTGGCCAATCGAAAGCAAGTAAAAAAATGGCTCATTAATTAAAGAAAAATTAAAAAGTGGCAGCAAAGCCGTTGTCAGCTGAAGGTTCCATGGATCAAAATAGCAACTACGGAAGCCGTGCTTTTGGACATACCGGTCCATCTACTTGGAACGCTCTGCCGTACACTCTCAAAAGCAGTTCACACTGTTTACCTACTTTCAGACTTCATCTAGAACATTTTTGCTTCTCGCATTATTAGCACATTGAGAGCGTTTGAGGTTGTTACAGTTAACGTGCTATATAAATCAGTGGGAACAGCAGCAGGAGTAGCTGTAAGTACAGTTATTAGACGATAAGTTTTATTAAATAACATGTAAAATAGATTTGTCTACAGCACTGAACTACGAAAAATGCATTACCAACTAAGCTGACATAAAGCACAAACCAGTATTACCATAAGCACAAAGGGACCATTCAAAAAATGTCATGATTTTTGACCAAATTTAACCGCCTGCCCTCTGTCACAAACTGTGACACATGGCTAACCCCCCCCCCTATAAAAATATGTCAGAGGCCTCAACTGTAATTACCAAGCCAGCCAACAGTCATTCGTTTACCTAAAATTATTTACAGGTAAACGAATGACTGTTGGCTGGCTTGATAATCACAGGCTGCGCGGCAGCACAGCACTGTTGTAAGGGTGACCAGCCATTTCAATGGGAAACTCCAAAATTCGATCCCTCATATTTCCCAAACCCCTTAACTTTTCCACACCAAAATTTGCACAGATGATTACGTCCAGCATATCTCCTGATGTGCAAAATTTGGTGAAAATCCGTTTACGGGGGGCTTCCCCACGAATAGGTGAAATATAACGCTTGCGTGACTTTTTGTGCCTTTCCT
>Ga0209367_1001066_pt1 | contig 32108 bp, 25 predicted proteins | sample WorMetLIZISLAND2_FD_187412 | JGI IMG/M metagenome (GOLD analysis project Ga0209367, IMG submission 187412) | Marine gutless worms symbiont microbial communities from Max Planck institute for Marine Microbiology, Germany - Olavius geniculatus... ...
ATATTTAACTAACAGCCATATTTTGTCCATATATTTTGAATTAGCATTTCGTCAGCTACATCTGATAAAAATTTCGTGTAAATTGATCATCATTTGAGTGAATTATGAAAGAAATAAAAAGAGTTCCCGTTTTTTTGAAACACAGTGTATTTCGTGGCCAGTGCAAAACCAATGAGCGACAACACGTACAGTGCCTATTATCGCATAAAGGGTGTAATGCCGCTAAATGTTGCAAAAAAAAACAGAACTGGCCATTTCCTGGGAAGTCAGTAGGGAATGCAAACCCGGGGCGTATTTTTCAAACCCGGGTTTACGGGTTTGACGGCCTCCAAACCCGGGTACCCGGCGGGCGGCCGGTAATTACTGTAATGTAGTGTAGACCTACAGTTAGTGGTCAAATGTCGAAGGCAGACTCGTGAGTCGCGAGTCGTGGACTCTAAAATCCAGACATACCGGTAATATTGAACACTTTGTGTGCAGCTCACGCTGTTTACCTACTTTCAGACGTCATCCAAACATTTTAAAAATGTTTCGCTTACACTGAGTGGCCCAAATTTTGCATATGGGTCCTACTTTTATAGGTTAATTTTAAGTGAGTTCAAACAATTCCAGCTCTACAAGCATATTGCCGCCGCCAGTTAGGCCTATAATAGAGTATTTCTGTAAGACTACGAGCCTAAGACTCGGTTGAAACCTTGCAATGAATATTTTAGATAGGCGGCCAGTTTTCCATTAAAAAGCACACTTTTCCTACCCTCTCCATTCGATGATTCAACCCCAAATTTGAAAAAGTTCCCCGCAGTGGCACGGCCCAAATATTTTGCATGCCTAGGCTACTTTTGACAGTGCTAATTATTCGTGTAAATAAAAGCTTTCTCCTAAGACCTGCCAGTTAGTCACAATACGACCTGTTACAGACAGACAGACATACAGACAATTAACTTGTACCAAAGAGCCAAACCTTTAAGCTTTAATTACAGCTTAACGGTGGGCCCAAAAAGTATATCACTAGCAATTTTGTACTGCATATGCCTACTGATTGACACCCAAAATTAAACCCGTAAACCCGGGTTTTTGCCCGCTCTCAAACCCGGGTTTACGGGTTTGAAAATGGCCGGGTTTACCCGGGTTTTCGGGTCCCCGGGTTGCATTCCCTAGAAGTCCGAAAATGGTCTAAATAGAGCAACCAAAACATCAAAATCACCCCATTGTGTGATTTGACATTTCATGTGTAGTACAGAACCTTTGCAAAATAGGCTACTTTCTGAACAGCCAATAAGCTTATCGAAAATACTGTGTCCACACACTGAATAGACTATTGACTACACAGAAAGATTAGACCGTTAAACGTGGTAGCTAGGGCACCGGCATTTATACGTCTGTAATGCCAACATCGTGCCGGCGGCGCCGCTTTCAAAGTGAAGTGTTCCGATTGACTCGTTCACCGATTGCATACGGCTATTAGATTTTCTCAACTATATAGGCCTAGTTCGGCGTTCATTGCAAAACGGTTGTGTGTTCTCACGCTCCGTGAAAGCATGCCGGGACCGACCGTGTTTCACAACAATAATCTCACCATACCAGTGTCAATTAAGATTTTATTCCACCGTGTAATGATCGGCAAAAATATTTCATCTATTTCATCATAAGCTGATCAGTGATGTCATCATATCGTAGAACTTGCTACTGCGTGGCGCCGCTTATCCGGAGTACAAGAGCGTCATAATGTAAGCATACAAGTAGACACAATCGTAAAAAGAAATGAAAAAACTATAGGATAGAACACATTTAAAACTAAAAACTCTAATGTCAAGTTAAAATGACGTTTTTCGTAAAACTTAAAAGTGTGGAGCCTTTTCCTTCCAGAAGTTGTTTTTCACTGTGCGCAGGTCGAGATAGGCCTACATAAAACTTTGAAGTACAACGAGACAGATTTAAACGCATATTTTAATGACTTTAAACACTACAAAACAGTTAAACTTATCGTACATATTTTTCACGAAATAATTTGAGTAAAAAAGGTTGTAGGGTCCGCTAGTTTAGTTGGCTCAATCCTAAATGCAGTCGGTTCAATAATGAATCGATGAGACGTGATTAGACATCGTTTAATTACACGTTGTACAATACACATCGTTGATATAAGCAGTTCGTCTGACAGAATGCGTAGTTTCGACGAGGTGCTGTCAGAGGTTATTGACGCACGCTAGGTCCAGCGGCCCACACACAAAGAGTGCACATACCATCTACTATTGCTCCATGTCAAATATGCAAACCGTATTAGGCCCACTCACAGAATTTTTACGGCTCATGCGAACACGTGAAGCAGATAAGTCCAGGAAGACCAGGAACTTACGGCTTTCAAGCGAGAATCACCACAGTCTACTCTAAAACAGGTGTAAATTCCCGACGGAGGAGATTATAAATGTACTTAAAATTCCAATGTTGTTCTTACATGTACGCAAAACGGGGTTTTCAGCATTTCTGGACGAAAATTTTCCGAATAGAAAAAGATTTTCCGACGGCGAAAAATTTAGGGTGGTCAATTGCCTTCCCTCTGCCCGACCTCCTGCCACGATGACAACACCACTCAGGCCAACTCAGCCTCCTACCCTCTGTGGGAAAGGAAATAAGTGGTGGCTTACGGGTTACGGGGTGGTCCTAGTGTGGCTGACTGGGTCGGTGGTATGTTTGCTAGCTGCGAACCGCGGGTCCAGTTGTTCGTTAAGGCGGGCAGTGGATGGCCGCATAGTGCGCTGCGGTATCATTAGCTCATGCCAATCAGCTGCCATTTCGAGATTGTAAAGCACTTCTGAGCAACGGTAAGATGTGCTATAGCAAGTGTTGGCCTTTACCTTTTTACCTTTAGGCCTACTTTTACATAGCTAGCCACTAGCCACTGTAGCCTTGTCACGTGGACACTTGGGGGTGACGCTACGGTCCTCGCGGGCTACGCGTTAACGACGACGAGTCACTGCAGATCCAACGTCGTACACACCATACAAACCTTAAAGCAAATGCGCACTATCATAAAAGCGGGAAAGGGAATGTTTTTCAGGCCTTCAAGGGGAGCTGTTAAAAATGTAAAAATTAAGACAAAAACATTCGTCAAAAGACATCACTCCTGTAACATTCTGATACATAATCTAGAGATGACTGCAAATGCCTTTTTGCCGAAATCCACAAGAAAAAATTCACAGCACTCCCAGACTCCCTATCTATATAGAAAAAGGCGGGGGGAAAGTGAGGAGAAAAAAGGAAAAAAGGAAAAGTAAGGGAACAGCACGAGAAACTTGCTCACTTCAAGGATGCTGGGGAGATATACACCGTGTCCGGAAAAAACATCCCGGACATTTTCGACTGTAACTTGAAATAGTATTATCAGATTTTAATAATTTTTGACATAAATATTTCGGACACAACTGGCGATCAAACGACTGTTCAATTCTTTTACTACACTCATCGTCTGTTTCTGCACTACCTGGGGAAACAAAACCAACAAAATATCGCATCTTTATCCTATTTCACCTGTTTGCCTTTTTCCAGGTAGTGCAGAAGCAGACATTTGGTGAGGTGGAAACTAGAACAGTCATTTAATATTAAGTAGTGCCTAAAATGTTTTAACCAAAAATTATTAAAATCTGCCAATCCTTCTTTAAGTAACAATCAATAATGTTGGGAATGGTTTTTGACGTATTTCTGTTCATTTCAACTCATATTTCGTTGGTTCTACTTTCCTCAGGTAATGCAGAAGCAAACACTGGGTGAAGTGGAATATTGAACGGTCATTTGATGGCCAGTTGTGCCAGTAATAGCCATACCAAAAATTATTAAAATTAGATATCGTTTCTTCAAGTGACAATCGACAATGTTCGGGATGGTTTTTTTCCAGACATGGTGTATGCTCTTCTGTAAGTCTGTACTTTTGAAAACCTTCACAAAACAACAGCACATGTTAGATTATGACAAAGATATAACGACATGACACGTAACACAAGTTCACGATCGACAAACAGGAGTACAGACAGAAACTACAACTGTCACTGTGCGAGCATCAAAGTCTGTCAGACTCAGGTATTCAAGTACGTATTCACATAGCACATCACGATGGAAGCAACATAATATTCACACTTGAAACACATGACGTAAAACTCGCAATAAATGCAAACTATATGCTTCATGAACGCAAGCCGGTGGACATCGCTTTCAATCGCTCTATAAAACAACGCAAATAAGCAGTATAAGCAAAAGCTCTTATTAAATTAACACAACACATACGGATATGAGCATGCAACCGGTTACATATTAATAGCTATCTTTACAACACACTAATGTTAATAACAATAAACACTGCAATTTCATGACTAGAAATACTTTGTCATTATAGCACTGTTCTGTGGCGTTAGCACAAAAATCAACAAATGAAAAATACTGCTGGGTGGGATATTAACAAATGCTCTGGTTGGCTGCCAATCATTTTTGGTATGCAGCAAGACTCTGCTTGCTTGCACAGCAAAAGAGCAAGTTGTGCAGCTGATCAAAAGAACATAATTATCGCAATTATATGCCACTGAACAGCACTATTACGAATACAAATGACTAAAAGCAAACAAAAAACGAGATTGCTAGCAAATGCGTGTACAATACCGATTGACAAGTCCACCCAATCTATCCATCAATCAATAAACTGATAATAAAAACAAGAAAACCCAGCTGTTGCTAGGGAAGACGTGCTACATTCAAGGTCAATGATTTTTGTATTAGTGATCTATAGCAAACTAGGCCCTATCTCACCCCATTTAGCCACAATACATCCGTTACAGACGACGAACAGACAGACAGATGTCAACACATGCCACAGATGCTCTACAGCATAGCTACAGTGCATCAGAAACCAGCTACAGAAAGTAAGCAACGACTAACCAGATTAAAAATAAACACAACCAAAAATTGCTACAGATAAATGGATATAATAAGTGATAAAAGACAACCAAAAATCAGTCTTAAAAAACTGTGGAACAGCATTGTTTAAAAATTTCATTAAAAAGCAAAACAGCTGTAGCAACAATAGTGACAAACTGTTCCAGACAGCTGGTTTGGCATATAAGAAAATGCATTTGGCGAATTTTACACCCAAATTCAAGCCAACGAAAATATCCATCATCTCACACGGTATGTGTCGCCTAACAAGGGCAGACACTGCAAATTTTCCAGCCTCTTCTGACAACTTTGACTTCATCAGTTTTCCACTTCTCATGTCCACTTTATAAGCAACCCAATTTGGCATAAAATATCAACAGTAAGCGTAACTTAACTAACACTACTGCTGGAAATTTAAATTCAAACAGTATTATAATTACAGCTGACCCTTTCGACTCATTACTGGCACATTATGCAGGCTTGGCAATCACCTCATCAGATGTGTTAGCACGTACAACCAAACCGGATCAAAAAGCAACAAAGGAAGTGCAAATACTCATTGATAATAACAGAAAATGCACACAAGTTTCGAAATCTAACAGTAACTTTGGTATGGCAATCATAAGCAGAAGAAAAATAACACGATCAATAAAAAAAAATAGAAACAAAGCAATGAAAAAACAAAACACATACGGTGGTAAAAGCATCAGAAGCAGAAAATGGAAAATTTCAGCCAAATTACGATACACAGCTTATCTCCGCCTTATTACAACTGCCAGATAGCAGCATACGTCATGTCACTCGCTAAAGCTAGAAACGGATTAAAACTGCTAAGTTTAATACAAAAACATAACAAGCAAAAAGCATCGTCAAACTTAATAAAAAGCATCTGCAAACTGAGCATATATTGACAAGCACCATTTGACAACACAATACCGGTACCAAAGTAACACTAGAAACACAAATAAGTCATTTTATGCATCATAAGGACTGTTTCAAAATTTAATGCATCCGAAAATAACACAGATAGCAACAGTAATTAACTAATTTTTACGACAGCAAACTACGGGGTGTGCCAAAATAACCCAACTTGTTTTTGTCAGAACTTCGTCAAATCTCCGCCAAATCTAATAATTTTTGGCACACAAAGAGCCAAGACAATAAAATTATGTGTGGTACATTCTCTGTCCACCTAATTTATTTCAATGCACTACTGTGTAAAATGTAGATGCTCCATATGTAACATTATGCAGTGATTATCAGTATCAGATTACTCACCTTTTCATTATCAATTCGAGAGAGAGTATCACGTGATTTAATAAGTTTGTGGCATTAAATATTTTACGCCAAAAATAGCAGATAACAAAATAGCTAACTTGTGAGCTGAAAAACACATCAAGTAAATGAATGAGTGCTGTGATATTGACCAGTTGATCGTTAATGCCGCTATGAGTCGTGGCATCACGTCTAAGCCATTGTGTACGTGACGTAATCGGTCACGTGACCATTAGACTCGCGGTGGATGACTTCCTATGGGTGGTCCATAATGATCATGCATCTATCTGGCACCGTTATGGAGATATAGCGCCTCAAATATTGGACGCATGGACGTGGACACGGAAAGAAAAATGGAAGAAGTAAAAGAGAAAGAGAAAGTGGGAGGGGAAGGAAAGGAAAAGGGAAAGTGGAAGGGGAAAAAGAAGGGAAAGGGGAAGGAGAAAAAGAATGGAAAGTAAAAGGAAGGGAAAGCGGAATGGAAAGGGAAAGGAAATGGGGAAGAGGAAAGGGCAAGAGAAAGCGGAAGGAAAAGGAAAAAGTGACGGAAAAGTGGAAGGGAAAAGAGAAAGGGAAGGAAGATTGGGAATAGTAAAGAGGAAAGGAAAGGAGAAAGGGAAGGGGAAAGAAAAGGGGAAGGAAAAGGGGAAGTGAAAGGGGAAGGGAAGATGGAAGGAAGATAGCTTAAGAAAAGCTGGACGCACGGACGCATGCATGAACGCACGAACATTCAGGTGATTTTATACTCTGTCCAATGCTATGCATTGCACTGGACAGACAACAAGTTGAGTCATTTTTTGGCACACCCTGTATAACCATAATGAAAAGTCTTCACCGTTATACACAACAAACACATTAACTCACTGCCAACAATGCAACAATCTAGAACATAAGCTGCACCCTGAAATTTGAACACACCAAAAACTTAAACTGCCAACACGACGTACAACATATTACACGACCCTTCATACAATTTTGTGCCACAGCAGATATGCACATTATCACATCGTACGAAATGATAAGCATGAACACAGAAGTAAACAACTTGCACGTAAATATTCAGCAATGTCTATCAGCAGAACAAAAACTGCATAACTTCTTAACGTATGACAGAACACTTTGCATATAAGTCACTACCACAAAGCAATCAGTACACAGCAACTTACAACTTCGATCAATCAAACTATAACTGCAGCTAATTGCATTTGTGTTTAATCAGACAATTTTTCACACTGAGGTTGCCAGCCAGACACTTAAAAGTACTGAAAAGCAATAACAACCTATTAGCTGGTTTTCATTCTAGTTAATATTCCATCTTAGTTCTTTTTAGCTTAGGGCTGCAAAGCCCAATAGACTGTCTTAGAAACTTTTCAGCCAATTTTTGAGTGTGAATCACTGTATTCAGTGTTAGTTAAGCATCGAAAATAAAAAAGTCACATCTGTGCTTTGTAATTTGATTTGATCAGTACAGCAGCACTGCAAAACGAAACTTGTTAATTTCTGTTAATCTCTGCCAGCCAGTCACCAGGATTGATGGCCGTGGACATCTGCGATCTGCAAGCCGTGGTCAGCTGCAGGTTCCACGGATCAAGATGACAACCTACGAAAGCTGTGATTTTGGACATGCCGGTCCATCTACTTGGAACGCTCTGCCGAACACTCTCAAATGCAGTTCACGCTGTTTACCTACTTTCAGACGTCATCTAGAAGATTTTTACTTCTCGTTTTCCTAGCACATCAAGCACGTTCGTGGTTGTTACAGTTAACACGCTATATAAATTACTTACTTACTTACTTTAGCTTGTGTATTCATTAATTTTTAGTTATGTGTACTGGACAAAACTGGTACTGGTAGTTTTTGGGTTAATTTTCGAGAGTGAATCATTGTATCATACTGTTAGTTGAGCATCAAAAATATAACAATAGTCATTTCTAATTTGATTTGATCAGAAAGGCAGCATCTCAAAACTAGTGGTCAGTGTTATTTCATGTTGTACAGTAGGTTCTTTTTATGACTAATGCAATATGCTACCATGAAAATTTGAATCAAAACATATTTTTCAGCAGGTGTGAACTGCGTAAATAAAAAAATCACTAGTTAGCTGAAATAATGGGGCAATGTTTTCAAGCAGCTGTGCACTCAGACAATGTGTTGCTGTACAACACTTTAGTCTATCATCACGCTTATGCAATACTCAATGACTCCATCAGACTGGTATGTACCTTGAAACTAAAATAATGTGCAAACAGTAAAAAGAAATCTAAAAACTGCAAACATTTGAAATGGCTCAGTAATAAAAAAGTAATTTAATAATTACTGACACAACAGTGTTAAGACAGACAAACATAACTCAATAACAGAAGTTACTTAAAGTATTTTTGATGTGGTAATAATGACAATGCGGCTGAAATATGCAGCTGAAAACCAACGACATCAAAACAAGTTTGCATAGGGAATATGGTTCAACAAAGACAGACTAATACTCAGCTCGATATTGTTAATGTTTAGAAAACATAACAATGACACATGATTTCACTGCCAATCAATCAAAATCATGCATTGCTGGAAAAGTCACATAACATTACTTATCAAATTCATCACTGCAATGGAGTCTCACTGTTTAACGTTTGGCTGCAACCATACCACTTACCTGTTGAGAATTTCAACATAAACTGACACTAAATCACTTCCAGAAACCCTTTCAAAACACTAAAAGATCACTTGCAGCAATTTAAAAAAAAAGATGTTGAATGAAATGCATCAACTGTAATAATCCGACCTAAAGCTATCTGCAGGTAACAATGCGTGATTTCAGATTAAACCGGGGGTCAATGAAAAAGAAAATGCTGCTCACAAAAACACACAAAACACCGTCAAAAACAACGAAAACAACCTGCATCAGTTTCACATAAGAACAGTCACTGACAACCCAGAAAAACATATACCAAGTATGCAGCAACATCATCATTAAAAAGTACGGTTAGGGCTCTGCTAGGTGAGTAATTTACTGCTTGATTATTCAGCAAACAGCTTGATGAATACTTGAATACCCGTACTGTTTAATAAAGAAGTATCGATGTAAATTGTTATGAACCTTCAGTACTACATTATACAATGCATACGTAATTATGCGACAACTGCATTTTGTATGTTGACTTTAGATTTCTGAACTGTGTTTATTACCACAAACATAGAATTTGTCATTTTGTACATAATAATGTAAATCAGCAAATATGATCAGATCACGACTTTGTTGCACATTTTATCTAGCAGGTTTTGAACAGTTTTAAATCAAAGTAAGTATTTTTATTAAATACTTTTCCAAAATTACATATTTAGTATGAGTATCAAAAGTCCAAAATAATACTCAGTTAAATTGCAGATTCGAGCAACTTGAGTATTCGACACAGCCCTATTTGAACAGTCTTCAGTCTTTGCAGTGGAACTTTGCTCAGATTCTTTCGTTGCAGCAAGATGTCGTAATCACAGAAAAGGATTTGTTGCACCATCGCGTCGAAACATCGGACTATTCTACGTGCACCACAGCAAACAACATCAGCGTCTTTATCACTGTGCTAGTTAAAAACAGCATGCTACCATCATGTAAGCCAGAAACACAATGGTCGCAGTATTTACCAATAACTCAAAAAGCATCAGTAAGTACTGAACCCGTTACAGTGTAAATTTTACATCTCGTCAACGAAACAAAAGCATGCATAAAAATGACATTAAAAAATTTGCATCACGTACATAACATCGATTTGTCCGACAATTTGTTCTAGGCTACTAAAAATTGAAACATCTCGTTTTCTCACTAATACTGCACAAGCTGAGCACGAAACCAAACTGCTTCGCAATGCAATAAACTACCGTATTTAATTACTGTACTAATTACCAGAAACGGATTAGCAGGATGCATCTGTGCGTGTACAGCAACAGGCGTCATCTGCTGTGGATTCGGCAGCTGGAACGCGACCGCAGCAACAGCAGGAGCTGTGGGTGGCGGGGGCGGTGAGAATACTGGTTGCTGTTGTGGTGGCGGCGACATCAGAAACGGACTGTAGGTGACTGGCACGTAACAAGCTCCAGAACCAGTCTGCACCAACATGTACTGTGGCGATGACGCTTGCATCAGAGTCATTCGTGCGGGATAGACGCCACCACCGACAGCGAATGGATTGCTGCCCACTGCAGAGGTACCAGTCACTGCTGCTGGACTGCTGAAACCAGCCGCAGACACAATGCTGCTGTTGCTGGGACTTGTCAACGTTGAATCTAAACGACACACCGATCAATCACATCATGCTGTTCTTATCTCAATGTATTAAAATCCAAACTGAATACACACTATTTTCCCGGCAGATATTCAAGACTAGTAGTTAGTATTCACAACTGCAAATGTACACCAGCACCGACAAAGTTCTTTTGACATTCACAAGCACTTCGTATTACTATTTTTAAACCATCAGTACTCAATTGCCGAGAATGGAAAACTGAGCTAAGTGTGAACGACTAATCAGACCGAAAAATGCCTAAGAATGAGATCGTGCTACCCCTTTGCAAACAGCCTCTAAAACAATTATTACATATTATTATTATTATTACAGATTCTCAAATGCATATAATCACATTTAGTGCTAAACTCACAGACTGCCTGCATATGGTGTTTTATGCTTTAGTTTCCAGCTACTTCGGCATAAATAATATAGAAGATAATACACTGAAAAAGTATTTTAGGACAATTATGCAACTACTATTATAGCCAGTCCAGTCAATAACTATGTTTTCTTACAAAAAAATTACTTTTAGCACTGCATCCTGGCCAATCGATAGCTCAGGTGGGCCAATTTAGATGCATAATTACAGCAATTTTAGCAGCAATGAATAGGTATAAAGCAACGAATGAGAAAAAACCTAGAATATAGTTATCACAATAATCTTCTAAAACAACAGCTTAAAAAAGACTAAGGCCACATAAAAGTTGATCACACAGCACGACTGTACTCCAAAAGAATATTTGGTCAAAATCTTTAAGAATAAATGACGTGGCTGCTTCATTGCAAACACAACTTGCATTTCATGTAAAAAAACATGCAGCAAAACCAAAGCATCTGATCAGACAAGTAGCATTAGTGTCACAAAAATAAATACTTCCATAATGTTAGTCATCAACGTCAAATCAATGGACGACAAAGAACTTTACATGACGATGAATCAAATGCACAATGTGACATGAAACAATGAAATAACACTGAAGAAAAGTACAGCTCATTTCTGGAAATGTGTCATTTGCAGAATAAACTGCCATTACCACCAATGGTCACAAGACCTCAAGACCAAGATCAAAACCCCAAAACTGGAGAACAAAATCAAGACTAATGACAAGAACTCGAGATATGATTGAGACCATGACTCAATAAATCATGCATTAGCAGCAGTGGTTTATTAGTCCGCCCGGAAGCGATAGCTTGCAGAGTGGACTTAAGTTTTACCGCAGATGTTTTTTCTTCTTTTCAACACGAAATCTGCGAGCTCCATCGGCTGATCGGCATGAAATTTTGCACAGTAATCAGCAGTAGGCCAAATTTTATAATGCCAGTCCAAAATTTCGAGAGACCTATCCCCAAAAAATTTTAGAGGCCAAAAACATGTAAAATTTGGCCCGATTTCGGATTACTTCAAAGTTCGATGGTGAATATCTCCAAAACGAATAAAGATATTCAAAATCAGACAAGTACGCGGTCTACCGCGATTCCTCCTGCGTTAGGCGAAAAAAGTGCGAACTTTGGTTCACCAATTCCGGAGATCTAAGAGTGGAATCATACCCACCCAAATCAACTTTTTCGGGATACCATATTTTGGCCCTTAAGGGGTGCTGTGCCCCCAAATTTTTACACGTGCTATAGAATGACCAAGTGGGATCGGGGTCCCCTTTACAATTTGTTTTAAAAGGGGTCAAAAATTGGCTTAAAATGTGGTAAATGAGCGCTTACAACTTCAGAGTTAGAGGGTGTAGCCCAACGAAACTTTGGCACTTGACGTGCCGCTTTCTAGGCATGATAAATTACGCACAAGGTTTGGGGACACCGCCCCTTAAAATTTGGGAGGGCAAAAACGTCCAAAATTCGACGTGATTTAAAAAAAACTTTTGAGTTTGAACGCAAATGTCTTTGAAATGGATGAAGCTGTAAACGGCTTTAACAAGAACTATCTCTCCGACGTTGAACAAAAAAATTTGTGAACTTTGGTCCACTAAGAACAAAGTTACAGGCGATCATGTTGACCCACCCTAGGTCGACAATGCGTGTTCTGCGTATACCAATGCATTTGAGTTCGGGCCATGTGACTTTGCTGCTGGGAAAATTTCACCGCCCCCCACAAATTTTCCCCCCAATCGGACTTACGGCGCTGGGCGGACTCACGTTGGGCTTTGTCCCAAGTTGATAAAGTTGATAGTGTAAGTATGATCCTCAGGTCATAACAGCAGTCTAGCCAGCTTGGTTTCAAGAGCATGCAACTGCTGTGTGGGTTAACAGTGACCATAAAGAGAAGCTGCCATATCAAAGGGCCGCTATAGCCAAGGTCCATCAAACCTAAATTTGCAATTTATCCCTATTTTTGATCGCATCACGAACACTAATCCTAATCCTATGCCTAACACTTGTGCTGTTCAGACTAATGTCCCTTTAGACAGATGAACTGTGTCAGGTTAACATGCGATGGCAACTTCAAGAACAAACCAAAGTGCTATGCATCACACCAGGATCAGCTATAAGCTACCACAACCAACTGCACAACAGAAAAAGCTAGACACAGAATTCAGTGATTCGTCTCAACATTCTGTAACATTGTGCATTGCGTCAACTTCCGAAAAAAAATTTCCAGATTTTCAAGACATTCTCCAGGACAAATCATACTGACAAAGTAAGTTCAAAACTGGGGGATAGGGTCCATCGAACCCCCTCCTCACCATACTGTGGCGCACTGTAATGTTCCACCCCAAACCATGCTGGGTCCTCCAGCTGCAAGTGCATCTTTCGGCATAAAATAACCTTCAGAATGCATGTAGCAGGCATAAATTTAATCATTTTTCACTGCAAAAATTATGTGCTAAGAAGTGTAATCGAGTATGCTTTAAAATTTCAGAACGAATGGACAATTTTCGAGACACTTTGTCCATTTCAGGACATTCCCAGACCGACAGCTTATAAAATTTCAGGAATTTCAGCACCATGCACTCAGCCAACCATAACTTGACTTATCCATCCTTTAGCAGACACTTAATAATGTTGTGCGATACCTTTGATACCTCGATAAGTATCATGAGTACCAACGTCTCCTTTACCAGTATCGAAGAGGTCTCAATATATCGCAGTGCCACAATACCGCAAAATATCATGACGATACCAGTGTCGATATGATGCAGTTTGCAACTGAATCGCTTTATTGTTGACAACTACTGCATAGTGCATGACAGCAACGAAAAAGCGCGTCACATTAAAGCTTGTCAAACACATAGTAAACACGTATTTTAAGCGACGGCGGGGCCACCCAACATCTCGGGGCACAGGTAAACTTGACGCCCGCCTCAACGAGCTGGTGGACCAACGTTTCATAGAAACTTCCAGTATCACAGTAGTATCGCGATACTTGATACCGAGATGGTATCGTTATCGTGGCTCTAATTTCAGGTTTCGCACAACACTAACGCTCAACCATTGCAGTGCAGGGTATGGAGGCATCACACAATCCATGCGCATAACTACCTGACTGGGCCGAGTCAGTGACTGCAACAACGTACTGCTGACAAACACTGGACACAAACTCATCACCTGACGGCCTGCCAGATGCTACTACACCCACAACCAGGAATACATGTATGAAGGTCGTTCCATAAATAAGTTACAAAACGGTGTCATTTTGTTAGTTTTCCACCAAATATTAAAAATCTGAAATATACGTTTTGTAGGAAATTTATTTCTGGTTACCACCTGTGAGTTTTATTATGACGACGTCACTGTGACGTCATTTATACACAATAAATTTGGTGACGTTGCCACTAAACTTGTGCCATAACGAACAGCGTGCAATTATTTGCTTTTTTGGTGAGCAAAAAAAATTTGTTGCAAAAAAATTCACTTCAACATATGGCGACAAGTGTTTTACGAAACTAACGATACATATCTGGTGTAAGAAAATGTTAACTGGGCAGAAATTTACATCAGATTCTGAGGTGCAATCAGTCGTTCGTCAGTGGTTTGAATAGCAGCCACTGCCAGCCAGCATCATTCTTTGCATCAAACATACAGAAACTTGTTGACATATGAGGCAAAATGTTTGAAAGAACTCAGACAATATGCTAAAAAATGAAACATTAACGCTTAAGATTTGAAGAGGTAACATAAACTTCTTAAATTTGTTCATTTTTTCGTTCCTATGCTGTTTATCACTTGCGAGTTATGACAGATTACTGGTGGAGAAAAAAATACACAAATACACTGCATTCTGTTAACAGATAACACCACAACGATGATGTCATCACAAAAATTTTGATGTATGTTTAGAATTAAATTCCCTACAAAACGTATATTTCGGATTTTTCCTATTTTAAGAATTAATGAAATATAGCACCACTTTGTAAACTTACTTATCGTATCAAATGACCCTCGAACATAAGTTGATAAATTCAGCAAATGACAATATATATTGTTGTTCTTGACGTTTCGGCAACCGCTGCTGCCTTCGTTGGAACGACTGTCCACCAGGTGTCGCTGTGGCGAACAGTAAGTAATCATAGTAACCAACTTCCAGACATCTATGATTACATACTGTCCGCCACAGCGACACCTGGTGGACAGTCGTTCCAACGAAGGCAGCAGCAGTTGCCGAAACGTCAACAACAACAACAAGGTTGTCATTTGATGAATTCATCAACTTATTAAGTTACGTTTCAACCTATGAGTCTATTCAAAGACCCTTGTAGCATTAGCATTATTTAACTCATCTTCCACCTTCATCAGAGTTCTTCTTCAATATCAACAAGACAACCAAAAAGCTTACACATCTTTTCATATCCTCTAGTATTTATCAATTTGGTAAACTTTGGTCAACAAATAAAAAAATGACCTTGACCTTTGACATTCAATAGGATTCTCTAGCAGTTGTCGAGGAACATGTTCGAGAAAAAAATTTCACCATGTTAAGTTCAGCGGTTCATGAGTTATCATGTTGACAACCGTTTTTGCCCTATCTCGCAGTGGTGAAAGATCTGAAAATCTGGTCCCAGATCCAGATGCCGATGCCGATCACCATCGAAATCTTACTGAAAATTTCAGTCAATCTGTACAGCAGCTCATAAGTTATCATGTTCACAAACAAAAACAACCGTAAGCTGAAACAATACTGTCCGTCGCTACGGCTGATGGCAATTAGCCTCAACATTGCAATGAACCATGCTGAACAACATGTTCACTATTTAACACTTCACAGCAATGATTGCGGCTAACTGTTTCCCAAACTGTCTGATTACTTGATCTTCGCAAACCACGTACATTCCACTTCATGTGCACCTCCCAGTAAGTCTGAAATTATTTTCACGTCGCATACGGTGTAGATAAAAGTAGAGTACGTACACAATTCATCGGAAATATTACGGCAGATATGCAAGCTACAGTTCAATCCAACTAACTCCACTCACCAGACTGACAGGTAGTGTTTATCTGGCCACTCCAGTTGATGGCCGTAGCAGCCATATCGACACTAGCAAGCACTGCATATTTGTCTGCTGGCGAAGGCTTGGTGACACCAACTGTAAACGTCTGCACTTCCACTGCGTCAAACACACCTGAAACCAGCAATTAGCATTACCACCAGTTCGATCTGCTGCATCAAATGTCAAACCACTGCAATAATGACAACTGAAGACTAGTTGCATTACTTTTGGTATACTAAAGCAGTATATGCAAAAATGCAAAATGGCTATGTTTAAATCCATTAAGTAGGGCTGTAAATCTCAACAGAGCCAAATTTGACTAGATTTGGCAAAAATGCTGGAAGCTGCTTCATTAAACATTAGAGTCAGTTAACACATAGCAACCATTCACGGGGCCATGTAAATAGTCACACTACGGTTAACCAGACCACCCAAAAATGTTACATCTATTTTTCCTACTCGCGCGCTACATTCCTAACATAGCAAAGAGAAGTATATGAGATCAGTGTAATACTGAGAACAGATTGACCGACCGACGACCGACCAATGACCGACCTCTGTTCCTGGCCAGATAGGTGCCAGATAGATGCATCGTCACAATGGACCACCCATAGGAAGTCGACCACCGCGAGTCGAATGGTCACATGACTGATGACGTCACGTGACTGCAAAAAGTCAAGGTCGCAACCCCACTATCTTTGAGGCACCATATTTTGATAATGGTGCCAGACAGACAAGGAGACAATTTCCAATAATGACCTCGACGCCAGTCACTATTAGTGTAATATTAGACCGGTCTCAAATTGACGCCGGGTCTCTAATACAAGTTGAAAGAAACAAAAAAGCACTTAGAAGAATACAGGAGAAAATAATGCGTGCGAGGAGTACATTAGATTGATCACAATCTATATTCTTGTAACTGCTTTATATTCCTGGCTGTTTTGTGTGTCCATATACAAATACACAGAAAAAATATTTATGCTTAATTACATGTCAATGCATCATACATACTGTGTGGTTGAGGAGCAAATTGTGAGGGGGAGGTGAACTGATGTACTGCACCAACAGTCGACGAAGATACGGCATCAAAGTTTGCAAAATTCGCAAATGCTTCATCTGCGTACAAGCAGGATAAATAACTGTCACTACCATGAACACATCACTGACTTATTTTAACCATTCAATACGTGAATCACATAGATAATAACACAAATGACACCTACCATCACAATCCACAGACAGTCAAGTGATCAGTGCACTGAAGGCATTGAAATGGAGAGAAATGGCAGGTTAACCTCCTTTCCAGATGACCAAAAACCTTAAGAGCATTGTAAGCTTCCCCAAAAGGGCCTGGACACAGCCCTAACCAAAAATGAGTTTTAGTGTATTTTTAGCTTGAGAAACACACTCTGGCATGGAGCCACATGGTTTTTATGTCATTTTAATCCCACAAATGTAGCTATTTGAATAAATCTGTCAATATTAATATCAAGGTGTTGCAACACCCAAAACACCACCCCAACCATAGTTATGGCCTTGAGCCACATGCACATAACCTGTATACATCAAAGATCAATAGGTCACTATTATGTTACTACGCTGTACCTGTAAATGCTCTTAATATCATTACAAAGTAAAGCCAATGCTCTAAAATCAACAGACATAAAATTGCAGTACCCGATACATTAGTCTTCTAAAGTTCTCAAAGCAGATTAAAACACATTGCGGTCACAAAGACTGTGTAATTGCAATATCATTCTTAAGATGAGCCACATTAAGGCTTAATGCAAAGTTGGTTTTAATTTCAGGAAAGGGGGAAGAAATATAATGAACACTGTGGAAAGTGGATATCAAAAGATTGATAAAATCAGCTGATTTTATATGCCAACAAAATTGCTTGACAAAAATTTGTCATGTTATTGCATATACTAGAAAAAACCAACTATGTGCGGATGTAGCCTGCTGCTGCTGTTGCTGAGTGGCTGTACTGCTTGCAGCAGCGGCTAAGCCTCGTATGCCGGGCTGTGTGGCGGGCGATGATGGACTGGACAGCTGACTGCTGGTTGACCGAGCAGAGATGGGCGAAGGTCTCTGAATGGAATGAACACTGTGCAGGCTTTGGACGCTCTGTGAGCCCACCACCTATAGCAACACAGCATGATGACAAGTGTCCATAGCCTGGGCAAACAATGAGCCTGGAAACAGTACCGGCCCGCTATTCGAAAGGCCCACTATTCCGAAGGTCCGCTATTCCGAAAGTCCATTGTGCAGATACACGCCACAGTGCTAACATTTGTGTTAAGGTTAGGGTTAGGGTTAGGACTAGGGTTAAGGTTAGAGTTATAGGGTTAGGGTCAGCCTTAGGGTTAGGTTTAGGATTAGTGGGAATAGTAGACTTTCAGAATAGCAGACCTTTGGAATAGTGGATCTTTGGAATAGCGGACCCGAATCCTGGAAACTAACTCAGTCAAATACCTTTCCCAATTCCACCTCCTTGAAACATCTGCAGCATTTCAATCTTTCAGCCAAGCCCACTAAATTTTTTGACTGCCGGTATACAGTAATAGCAGGCGTTATGTTTTTGTTTTGTTTCTTCTTCATTTTTTATTGTCGTCTTCTCCTCAGAAACCGAATAGCGGACAAAAACCAAAATTGGGGGAAAACGATCCTTACCTGGAAGAAATTAAAGACAAATTTCAGCGAGATCTGTTTATGAGTTTAGCAAAGAGTGGCATTTTAAATTTCCCCCAATCTGGCTTACTGCAACTGGCACTGGTGGCTTCATGTTGGATGCTGCTCCAAATTTCTAGCAATGTCTGGCACCACCACTGTATATAACCTATTATTCAGCTGGCCATCCAAGAAACTTAATGAAGACATGGCACTAGCTATGAATACATGCATTACAATATTACAAAAAAAGAAAAACAGTAAAAAAATACAAAAAAAATTGCAACAAATGTTATAACAATATCTGCAATACATGTTAACCAAGCAATGCCAAAAAGTCAATTGGCTACATTAGGCCAAACTGATTCAAGGCCACATTCAAAGATCAAAAAACTTTTGTTAACCTTGCCTACCTTATCAATTCTTCTACATGTGACGTTTTGTTTTGCTGTTGCTACTAATATACTTGAATGTTGCATTATCAATGAATATGTCTCATTCAATAATTCGAAATGCGTAAAAATTAGCGAAATTGATTACGGCCTGTGAAGAATGTGACGTCTCGGTCCTTTCTGTCTGTTTGCTTGAGATAGTTGACATATTTGTCTTCCGAGCTTCGGCGTACATGTCATCAGTAGGCTGGCAGTACCAACGTTTCCGCTCATATTTCTGGATCAGTAGATCCAACAGACGTGCATTGCCATCCTCCACCATGGCCCGCCTCTCCAGCTCCTCTTTTGGTGGACCCCAAACCTTGTTGCAGAACTACACACAAAAACACAAAACAAATCATTTAAGATTATATGGAAACCACAAAATGTAGTAAAGTTTGCCGCAGAAATGCTTAAAACTCAACACACAGTTTGCATGAAGTGATGTAAGTCTCCATTGATTTTTCAGCATACATGTGTTCAATGATCATGCTATGAACTTGACCTATTGATGCCAAAACACAATCACCTTTAATAAAACTCGTCGTAATATGCACTAGCAACAAAAATTTGGCTTGATAGTCTAATGGTCAGAGCATCAGACCCAATGATCGCGAGGTCGAGGGTTCAACTCTGGGCCATTCAACTATCAGGTAATAACCCTGGGCAAGTTGTTCACACATCACAGCCTGTAGGTGCGATGCCCCAGTATGGGAGCCCTGCTGACTAAGCAACCAAATCCAGATTAAAAAAAAATCCATATCATAGCCGTCACAAGAACAAAGACAAGAAAGTGTAATCTTATGCCATTTTTCATTGATCTTTGACCTTTTCTTGATAGAAACTAATCAATCAATTTTGTCCCAAGACAACAAAAGTTTAGCATGAATTAGTTAAATCTGTTAATGCAGAAGCCTACCACAGCCACTGCAAAACACCACTGTGTACACATGCACAAACAAGCAACAAGTAAGCATCAGAAATATAAATTGTGTAAGAAATTATTGCATTACCTCATTTCCTCTACTACGTATAAAGTCGATTTCATCTGCTGTAAAGCTTGCCATTGTAATGGACTTGACACGATGTGGTGGATTCAAGCCTCGCCTACAAACAAAAAGATAAATGGTTAATGTTTCTGCGGCTGTCATCCACAAATTTTGGACAGCCAACTTACTTTTACACGATAATATGACCGTTGGCTAACTACTGCGTCAGATAACACTGGGTCTGAGTATGAATTTCACAGTTCGCATTCGCAACTTTCATCGAAACTTCCCAGTGGACCATGTCGCAGACTTTGTCACGAACATCCTCTTGTCACGCAGACTAAATTCCACTAGAGTGACACAAATGGATTTGTCACGGACTTGTCACGAACTTTGTCGCAACCATCTCGACATGTCCAGATGGCTTGAAATCCCAAAACTTCCATGTGACATCAACGTATCATGGTTTGTGTAAGCAACTTTTATAGTCCGCATCTGTGACTTTCACTGAAACTTCCCGTGAAGACTGGAGAAGTTTGAGTGAAAGTCGGTGTAATGGACTATGGGCTTCAGCTAGTAATGCAACAAATGTTGAAGCCTTTGAATGCTTGTCAACCTTCAAAAACTCAAGATCTGATCGAGACAAACTAGCTGGATACAAAAACTAAAAAAAGAAGAGGGAGAAAAAAGCATCGCCAGCGCGGTAGCGCATGCCTATAATAAGAGTCAGACTCTTTACCCCTCCCCCCCGGTGGATCAGGGGGCACAGCCCCAGGTCTGTGGGTGAAAAGACGAAACGGGTGGGGGGCTCCTCAGTAGATCAGCTCAGGGACTTCGTGATATTAGGCCTACTTTTGCCAAATCTACGTTTCAGTATGCATTTGCGTTTCACTGTTACTGCAGCCTGCATTTTATTCGCCAAGCATATACTTGAGAATGACTCGAACTTACAGATGACCACTGCACGACGTGCAGATAAAAGAGCCGATCGTCATGTTGACATATGTTGGCCCTCGCTGACCGCAGTCGACGCAGAAACGATTCTGGCCAATGCTGACAATTTCACGCAACAATCGCAGCGGCTCATCGTCTTCTACTTTTCTCTTCGGCGCCGCCATCACTGATAAACCCTCTCCATTAGCCTTCAGCATCTGCAGCCAGGGTGCAGCCAAGTGTCAACGCGTCACGCGTCTAGGCCAATTCAGTTTCATATTAGATGCCATTTTACACTTGGCTCGTGATTTCTACTTCCTGTTCGTTTCCTTGCCAACCGGTTAAATTATGGGTTAAATTATATTAGATTGATTGGGCTTGTTAACGACATGTGGTCTTTTAATTCTTAAAGGTAAATGTTGTAGATTACGTTTTAAGCTAGATTACAACATAATTTTCAGTGAAGCAATTGTTAACTGGACACTTCAGATCTACCCATAACACGTCGGATCTGTCGTAGAACTGGAAGACGAGTATAACGTTTAAAGTAAACTAATGATGAATGTTTGTGAGTAGCAAGGTTAATACATTCCAAGGTTGTGAAAGAATTGCGTGAGACTGTTTGTAATCATCTCACTCGAACCCATATAGTGTTGGCTCGACATTCCAGAGAGCCGTCATTCTGAAAGGCCAGCACGGTTAGGTATAAAGTTAGGGTTAGGTTAGAGTCACTGTTAGAGTTAGTTTTGCATGTAATAATGAGTACGGTTTATCGTCATCTAAAACAGGTTTTTGACGACCAATTCAGAATGGTGGACCTGAGTCCGCTTTTCACCTTTTGTATCATCCATTCTTGTTTATTTTCCCTCTCCTCTTTCTTCTGTTTTATTTGATTTTTTGCCTAGTCCTGCTCCTTTGCTTTCTTTTGTTAAAAACTTAGTCAGAGGTCTGAGGAACATTAAAAGCTCTTCCACAGGGGTCTTGTGCAGAGCCACAGCTGCATGCTAATGCATTTTTATACGCAAAAGCAGCTACTGCTTTCAGCGTATCATGGCCATCGCAAGTCTGTCCGTCTGTCTGATTGTCTGTCCCTCACATGGGTGGATCAGTCAAAAACGGTGCAAGATAGGATCACCAAATCTTCACCGTCAGCTAGTTTCAGGAACCGTAAAGCTTCTCCATAAATCCGAAATGGATTACCCCGAACAAGGGCGCTAAATGAGAAGGGGTGGGCAAAATTTGCGATTTTTGGCTAATAAGTCGCTGTATCTCAGTAACGGTGCGAGATAGGGCCTAGGTTGCTATTAATCACTCATAGGAAGTCGTACACTGGCTCTCGATTGGTGCCGAATTCAACGAACTTGAATGACCTTGAATGCCAAAATAGGGGGTTTTATGGATTTTTTTTTGGCTGCGACACAAATCTGTATCATTCACAAGGTGGCGCCACGGAACTATCATTATGTGATCCAGATAGAGAATTTGGTATTTGTATATTAACTTAGCGTGAACACCCCAATTTTCAGCTAAACTACTGAACCGCAACTGCTATAGGCTTTCGCACGTCTCATGAGCATTAGCTCAGATTTCTTGTTATGTAATATAGGCTCAAAAATTTTACCTGGTGAAAATGATTTTTCATTGTGCAAAGAGAGATAAATTTTGAAATTGAAAAGGCCAAATTATTGAAAAGTAAAATGTGTGAGATAATATTTTTTGCTGCTGGAAATGTTGCGAGTTAATTGAAATTATGTGAAACTAATGCAAGATGCATGAGACTTGGCGTGTTTGTACTGTATGGCAATCCAGGCAATTTGCTATAGCAAATAGCAAAATTTTGATCAGGATTTTATACAATTTTATTAGAGCTGTCACAGTTGACGTGTTAATTAACGCGTTAATGCGTTAATAAATTAACGCGCGTTAAAAAAATTAACGCACATGCGCAAATTTATTTCATTCAGTTACTAAATTCTGTGCAGCAAAAGTTCGGATGTTCCATTAAACTGCGGTTATATGACAATCGAATGAAATCAAGTAACTAAACTAGTTTTCATTTCATCACTACTGCAAATAAACACTCGTTTATATGAGTTGTGGCGCTCACCCAGAACCATAGCTGGACTAACTTGGGAAAACGCAGTAACAAGAAAAACATAAAAAGGAAAGGCAAAAACGTCTAAACATATAAAGGGTGACGAGCGATGGATGACATTTGTTGGGGGGAGTGAAAATTTGTCTTCGCTCGCTCTACTCGTGAAATTGTACCCCACCTTAAAGAGTGGCGCCGTCCTGTATCACAAAATGATGGACTCTATGATGGACAAGAGATGATATACAAAATAAAAATACTGTAATAGTTAAATAGTAAATAGTCTAAATAGTAAATACGTTTGAAAAATAAAAATTATATGTGTTTTTTAAACTTTTTTCATTTTTGTAATTTTCTATATTGTACAGGCGGGTCCCATAAACGTCTCGGGCCCGAGGTAATTTACCTCCTACTCTCCATCTTGACGGGACTGGGTGCGTTAATTTACGCGTTAATTAATGCATTAAAAAAATTAACGCACTGCGTTAAAATTTTATACAATTTTTTCAGTTTCACATCTGAGTCTATTATAACTATTTTTTTTGCAAATTTTTTTGTCTGTATGTTTAAAAAAATTACGAAAGTTGGTTGACATATTTCAAAATAACTCCATGAATGAAGACAATTATTGCTTTAATACTATTGGATTTTTTGCTTAGCCTAAATGTTGTTATAGGCAATTCAGAATCAGTAAATTATGCATAGTGTCTAGATGCCAGTTCTGTGAATCATGGCCACACAGCTGCAGTATTGCATGGTATGAAGGTTGCCAGTATACAACTAGACTTTCTATGGGTGGTCCATTGTAACCATGTGTCTATCTGGCACCGTTATGGAGATAAGGCGCCTCAAAAATAATGGGATCACGACCTTTTGGGGTCACGTGACATCATCAGTCACGTGACCATTTGACTCGCAGTGGTCGACTTCCTATAGGTGGTCCATTGTGACCATGCGTCTCTCTGGCACCGTTATAGAGATATGGTGCCTTAAAGACAGGTACGCAAACAAACACACACGCATGGAACGACGGACATAATGACCAATCTCTTAATCTCATCCAATGTTCACTACGTTCACCTTGGCGGAGATAATGAATGGTATTGTTAGGCACACATGCAGACTAGAATACAATTTGCATACAATTTTGAGATACTGTTATTGCATTTTGTTTTTATTGAATATTCATTAAATATTTATATTAATATTACGCAGTATATACTGTTGTATTCATTGACTTATAGTACTTTATGGCATGCTTTTACGTTATCAACTGCAATGTAGCTTTACTAGTATAAGGATGGGCACGGATGGAGGCTTATCTAGTGGGATGGGATGAATAATAAAATGGGGGTGCAGTGATCGAGCAGAGGATGGGGAAGGAATCTGCAGGTGGGTTCAGGTTTTTTGAAGTTAATAAGAAGCTGACGAGTGACGACAGCCTTATGTACAAATGTTTCAAAGATACAGCAATCAAAAACGCTGAAAGCATCTGTTCTTATGCCTCACTGTCATCTAATGTTTTCTCCCCAAAGAACCGTCAAATATCCTCATCAACCTTTTCCTATATTGCTATAAACTAAACTCCATAAGCTACATTTATGCTGCAAGAATATGTTTAATTAGAATCAACAGACTATTACCGCTATCACTCAAATTTCTATGTTTTGGATAAGCTTAGTTATGTAATTTTGAGCTAGAGTGCATAAGTGCTGCTCAAGGTCATCTACAGTGGTTGACTTCATTACCAGTCGAAATGGCATATGCAATTTTCTGTTAGTTGTCAGTAACAACCTTGGTCATATAATTTCTCTATTGCTCTGCTCTTTACAGCTGTGACACATCTGCTTGATTTCGTATTTGGAAATGTTTTTATTGAACTATAACGTACAGTGACTGTTTGGGCTCCCGTGAGCGAGCAAAATACCAACGTCACACTGATGCATTGATTTGACCCCTTTCCCTCAGAGATTGGCACAGTGCTCTGTGGTTATGATATACGCTGAGCTTAATTATTGATTTATACCGAATTGCCAAAGGTAGGACTTACCTTACTTCATGGCAGATTGGCTGAGTCTGAAATAAAATGTATTCTGCAGGAAAAATATTTTGCATAGTTTATTTTTCTCCTACCTTGGTGGAGGTGACTGCTGTCGACATTCTGTGAAGTACTGAACTGTTCAGTCTTGTTCGATATGCGGCACTGATCGTCAGCAGTCGGCGGTTGACGTTTACGTCATTGTCGCATTTCAGTCTCAGCAGAACTTTGCCGCGACAGACAGCTCATCGCTTAAGCAGTGTCTGACAGAAAGAAACTGGCGTCGTTATTTTGTGGCGTCGCAGGTACTGACAGATAGGCTTACACGTGATTGAGGATGGTCTCGCGTTGTGTATGTGGGCCACATCATGTTGTTCTGGGCCTAGGCCTACATGATAGACACATCTGAGGCAGGCGTTGTAGGTCTAGACCTATGTATTGTGCGGCGACGGTATGTATTGAGACGCTGCGGCATAGCGTGCATGCTGTGCTAGGGCCTATATGCTCGCTTGTGGCGTATTGTATCAATAGTGCGTACACGCTGCATGTCAGTGGCGTAGCGAGAAATTTTAATTGGAGGGGGGCTCGTCTCCCTTTCCTTCTTCCTTCCTTTCTTTTTTCTTCCCTCTCTTCCCTTCTTCTCCCCTTTTTACTTCTCCTTTGCCTTTTTGTCCGCCCATCTTCTTCTCCCCTCGATATCTTCCGCTAGAAGTAGGACCCCCTAAAATCCAGCGAGGGAGTTTGGGGGAGCGCTGTGAGCTCCCCCAGCCGGGTTTGGGGCGGAGCCCCAGCCGAAATCAAATTCGGTGCATTTTAGCTTTAAAAGATGATAAAGATCGTGTCAACAATTATACTTATTTTTGCGATAATAAACTGACCAAATTGGCAAATTTAGTGGAGTTTAAACGTGTTTTGTCTGGAGGAGTGGTGAGAGCTGGGTCCCCTTGGCCCCCTACGCTACTGCTGCATGCATAGTTCGAGAATTCGTAACTTGCGGTTTTAAAATGCGTAAAAATTCGCGAATTTTAACAATTTTTTTTAAATGCGTAAAAATTCGTAAAAATGCGTAATAGTGCTTTGGCTGTTTTGGGGCTATGTGTACATTACGTTAGAGAACATTGAGTATAGCCCTACAATCCGGCTGTTATTGACAGTTTTCGACTGAGAGACGCTGAGTAGTGAGTATTGACTGCAGTGCACTGCACACTTGTGCACAGTTAATCTGCGAACTTCGGAATTCGGGTTGGTTACTAAACTAAACTTTGAGACTTGAGTCCGAGATCGTCGCTATTGTCACAAGTATACGTTGATGCGTTGATGTGAGTTTTATAAAGTACAAAATTCGTTGGTCGTTTTAAAATGCGTAAAAATTCGCGAATTTTACGAATTTTTTGAAATTCGTAAAATGCGCATTCTTGGTCTATGGCTGCATGTGCGGCGAGCGTCTTTGTCTGGCTGTCTGTCTGTCTTTCATTGTCGTTGTAGTTATGAGTGACGCAGCTCTGCACACGACAACGCTACAGCAGGCCTGGACTGCACTCACTACAGGTGGATGTTTACGATCATTAGCGACAACGTACGCTACGCTCGACGCCATGCGGCATGTACTAGAAAGCGCAGCCAGTGAATACAACGCAGTGATCGAAGGTGAGCCGAATGCACTGATAAATTGATGACTATTGTGCTGCCACGTTGCATTTACTATTTTGTCCACATTAACCTTCATAGTGCATGGCCTGAACCATGACTCATCGGCTGTATATGCCTACCTGTTCAGTCGTTTGTTTAGTTGACGCTTAATTAATCAGATTTAATAGAATTGCACTAGCTAATTGTTTGCCAACAGATTTTGTTTTCAAGAGGCTATTTTTCTGTCGTAACGGTCTTTTACTTTCCCAGGTGTGACATCGGTATTGCTTTGCAACAAATCATGTAAAAGTGCAAATAATTTCCCCAATCTGAGATCAACACCAGCTAGACGTACAGTCGAATACTTGATCTGTTCTGATCGCGAGTCTAACATTTATACCTGTTGCTTTTCTAGGCCACCTGTGCCGGCTGTGGGAGGCCAAATAGCTAAGCCTAATATTCGACGTTACTTATAGGCGTAACAGCGGCACAGGTTTAACTATATGTAGTTGTTTGTTTTTTAGGTATTGGCCTAAATCTGGATTGGGGCTAAAGCGAGGTATGTTCATCTGTATGGAGTGGCAGGTGTGTTTCCAGGTTTCCATATGGTGGGTGACGCTTTGAAGTTTTGAGACGGGTTTCCTATGCGCACCGTTTAACTCTTGAACTACTGAGCATGCATGTGTTATGTCGAGATTTCGTGTACTGTTGCCTGTGTGCAGACTGTGTGTCGAAGGTGATGACGCGACAGACGAGGATATTCCTGATGCTCATCTCTATCGTCGTCATCACTATCTGGTACTGGGAGACAGTTTTTGGCGAGGAAGAGAACGATGCTAAGTTAGTTCGGGTGAGTATTTACCGGTATAATCGAATCAGCCTATTGTTGTGGTAAGTGTAGCTAGCAAAATGTGTAAAATGGATATGTTTCATTCCTGTTTGTTTATTACCATGACTTGTCAAAACGAAAGCACGCAAACAAAATAGGCCTACTCGTAGTAGTGTATGTAGACTATGCATTGGTAAGTAAAAGTAAGTAAATAATTAATATGTGAATTCATAACGTTAAAATCAGTTTTAATGCGCCAATGGATATATGCGGAAGAGGATGTGGCCTGTTGGCATCGTTGTTTGGTATTTCTAACTGAGCTGATGCATGCAGCTATTTACTATTAATTCATTGCTGTAAACGGCCAAACTACGACTTCTGCATTTCCCAAGGTAGTGTAGCAACAGTATTAAGGTGAAGTGGACAAACTGTAGTCGTTTACGTCTGTCAAGTTTCTTCATGATGTCGCTTGTCAAAAATTATTACAAGAAAAACCCAGCTAACGCAAAGGGGAACGCGCGACAGCGATGCATGTGTGAAGGCTCGGTGCGAACGAAATCTAAGCTCACAATGATGTTTCATTTAGACTTGACGGCGGGTGACGCCTAGCGCCATATCCAGTGCATGAATTGCAATACTGACTGAAAATCGCAAATTTTTTCTACCCCCCCCTTCATTTAGCGCTCTCGTTCGGGGTGACCCCTATCGAATTTATGGAAAAGCTTTACGGTTCCTGAAACTAGAGTCTTCCAGGCAGCCGACGGTGAAGATTTGGTGATCCTAGCTTGCACCGTTTTTAACTGATCTATGCTCATGTGACGGACAGACAGACAGAATTGCGATGGTAAGACTCGCGCGTAAAAATTGGCTAATATTTCACGGCGCACAGTAACATGGTCACAGTTTTTTTCGGGGGGGGGGGAGGTGTGACACAGTAGGTAGGTACACTGTCCCACATTATATCTTTCACTGCTGTGCTCTGGCTGTAGCTGAGAAAGGCTGCAGTGGCTGTGAACTGTTCAATATCAGAAGACGTCTTCGATTTGGTGGCTGTTCGTATTTATTCACCGTTGACGCGGCGTGACGGCGTACTGAGACGCGGTGTTGCCTACTATCACGGTGGCGGCTGGGTCCGCGGCAACATCGGTCTGTCAACTAGGCTTCACTGTTGCAGCTTCATTTACTTCTTTTGCATTTTTATTTACATTTCCAGTTTTGCTGTCGGGATGGCGAGTGCTTCGAATCGTGGTCGAATTAATGTCATTAAGTTTGTAATTCGTTAAATCGTTTCAGCGGATGCTAAAATCCGTGTCAGAAAAGTAATATATTCACAACTTGTCCGGGCTGTCACGCTGTTGTGAGTCAAGTTCTGTCATAAGTATTTGCGTTACTTTTATGCTGTTGAATAATTTGTTAAAGTGATAAAAACGTGAATGGCAATTTTGTGTCGTTTTAGCCTCGAAAGATCAAAGTTTGTTGCGACTCTGTTCGGAGACGAACGCTGTCATCGTCTCCGTTGAGTGAGTATATAAATAACAGATTTAACGTCCGTGTGTTAGAGGCTGTTCTGTTTATTTCTTTCTTTGGTACTTTAGCATTCACGGTTGGGGGATGACGGAAGGTCTGAAATAATCATGCTCCAAAATACACTCTATTCTTTATACCCTTTATAAGACGCAGCTTAACTTGGAGTTAAAGCCGAAAATGGTCGGTTAAGTTAGAAATCTGTTGTAGGTCTATCGGTTATTATTGGTATGTTGTGTAAAATTCGAAACTGAAGTTCACCAGAAGTCAGTCGTATACAAACATAACATAACGTAATAAGTGCTTGCTTATACTTTTTGATCTTTGCTCTTTCACATCAGCGTTTGTACAACATTAAATGAATTGCTTGTAGCTTTTTTATAATGATGATATATGGGCGCGTTCTTGTTTCTGTGGTACTTCGTAGCTACCGTCTTGCTCCTAACGTAACATTTCCCGTACCGTTTGAAGATTGCCTCCGAGCAACGCAGCACTTCTTCAGTCACGCGAACGAGTTCGGAGTTGACGTCAGACGATTAGCAGTAGCAGGTAGGCTTATTTTAGAACAAGCTGAAGTTTGATACATGTCGCTGGCATTTGTCTTTTGTCTTATGCAATATTATGATCACAAAAGACATATACGGTGTTTCATAAAAAGGACCCCTTTTGTTTTTTTCATAATTCACTCAAATGATGATCAATTTTCACAAAATTTTTAGCAGTTGTAGCTGAAGAAATACTAATTTAAAATATTCAAACAAAATATGGCAGTTTCTTAAATATTTTTTGATAGTCGTGACGTAACACTGACGTCATAATGTGTCATGAGTACAAGATTCAGATGTCAGTTGCTACCCTGCTTCGATGGTGAACTTAATGTGGTTCGCTAATGAAACAAGAAATGTGAGCTAATGACGGACAGACGGGCAGACAGAATTACCGTAGCTAATACCTGCTATGGCTATGCTAGCCCTCGCGCATAAAAATGTTTATCATGGCAGCACTAAGCAACATGGGGACATGAAATCAGGCGTCTCACGATCCAAAAATGCAACCATTTTGCAAGCTTGGTGTGCTAGTGCACTGTCTTGCTCGAACATGTGAAAGTCCAGCTATCCTCACAGACACGTAAATGCAATCGCTTTGCATGTTTTTATAGCTGTAACTGTAAAACTTCAACAATTTGTCATCAATGAACCAGATTTTTCACCATCGGAGCAGGGTAGCAACTGACAGCACCAGTTGTGACTAGCAAGCTTGTACCTGTGACATATTATGACGTCAACGTTACGTCACGACTAGCAAAGTATATTTAACCAACTGCCATATTTTGTTAAAATATTTTGAATTAGTATTTCCTCAGCTACAACTGCTAAAAATTTTGTGTAAATTGATAATCATTTGAGTGAATCATGAAAAGAAAACAAAAAGGGGTCCTTTTTGCGAAACACCATGTACACTGCTGCTAAATACAGGCGCGTAGCTGGTGGGTTTCGGGGATCCGACCCCCACCTTGAGGTCAAGAGGATGACCATTGTAAATCATGCAAATCCGTAGAAAAAATTGCTTTTTCTTGCTACAACACAGCTCACTGGAAGAGTCAATTTTCTTCCCAAGAGTGCACCAGAATGCAGGATTTTGCATCTAAAAAATCCAAAAAGAAAATTCCGGGGTGACAACCCGTGGATTCACATAGCGGGAGGGGCGACCCCCTTGCGTTCTCACCCACGCATGACTGTTCCGGCCATGCCGGTGCTGATACTCTGGACCCCTCTGGCCTAAGAAAGCCAGCTATGCTAATGTCTAAATAGTTTAATTATTGCTTTCAAGACGTGTGAGATTTTCGAACTATATTTACTATAAAACTAGCTTTTAATTATTAGGAGCAAAGCAGTCTCAAGGAGGCTGGTCGTTTTGGATCCTTTAGCTTCATGTTGCCCCAGAATTGCCAAAACTGCACTTAAGGTTATTAAAGTAAATGATTTTAACAACTTCCTCATTATATTGTCTTATGCCGTATAATTTGAGAATAATTAGTGCAGGAATCGTCGTCCAGGCTTTCTTGAAATTTCTTTATTCCTGCCCTAAAATAGGTTACGCAGTGCGCACGTAACTGTAGTATGGGTGAGGTGTTGTTTCATTCATGCACGGGTGCTGTGTTATCGACGTACCCAGGCGACAGTGCCGGCGGCAACCTGGCAGCCGCCGTCGCGTTGAAGCTGCGAGACGACAGCTTACGTCCTCGGCCGCGGCTGCAGCTGCTGCTCTATCCCGTCATGCAAGGCGTCGACTTCCGGCTGCCTTCGATGCTGCAGAACAGCGACGGGCCGCGTCTGACGTCCAGATCCATGTGCTACTTCGTGGCGATGTACCTCGAGGGAAGTCCAGACAACAAGGACTCTTACTGCAGAAACGCTCACGTCGACCCCGGCGTGCTGCGTCAGTACGGTCAGACATACTTGAACGTGGACTCGCTGCCGGCTGGATACCGGCGCAACTACGCCAGACCGGCCCAAGGGGGTCCCTTTGACGCCGAGCTCTGGAACCGGATCAAGGATAAGCTACTGAGTCCGTACTTTTCGCCGCTGCTGGCTCCCACGGTGTCCGGTCTGCCCAGGACGTTTGTGCTGACGCTGGAAAACGATCCTCTCAGAGACGAGGCGATGTTCTACGTGCTGCGACTGCGCCAGGCTGGCGTCCCAGTGACACACCGTCATAGGCAGGGTTATCATGGCGATCTGCCTACCAGAATGGACGATGTCATTTCTTATATTAGCCGGCATCTATGAGTGTCATCGGTGCTATGAATCTACGAGAGGCGTTCAAAAAGTTTTGAGCCTCGACTTATTAGACAACATTTTTGCCACACTATGTGCATCAGTGAAACGTACATTCTTTACATACTGATATGAGTCTGCTGAGGATATGACATCATTGTTATTTATATAAATGTACAAAACATTAGTTTATACACTTGTTAACGGCAACATTTAAGGACTTGCACATCGAAAACAGCAAAAATTACAAAAGGTGATATTGCCCGCATCACACTGACTGTGTGTCAATGT
>Ga0209367_1001067_pt1 | contig 32085 bp, 13 predicted proteins | sample WorMetLIZISLAND2_FD_187412 | JGI IMG/M metagenome (GOLD analysis project Ga0209367, IMG submission 187412) | Marine gutless worms symbiont microbial communities from Max Planck institute for Marine Microbiology, Germany - Olavius geniculatus... ...
GCAGTTCAGAATTGAACGGAGATCAACGCTTGAACCGCTTTCGTGCAACGCAATTTACGGCTGAACTAGGTTCAAATTCAGATTTGACCCGGGTTCAAAGTTGAACGACGTTGGTGCAACGCGCCCTTAGTGTTTTACACGACATTGTGTAGTTTCTATTAGATTACACGTATTTCGCGATACAAAATATGATAGCTGCTCCGGTAGAGCTTAGTTTATACCACGATGCCTGCAAATTTTTTTACAGATTATACGGAAAGTTACGTTTGAACTCAGTTATTTTAAAGCTGACTTAATTTCACAAGGTCGTGTGACGACATAGATATTTGGTTTGCCATGGCATTTTTAATGATTTCTTAATTGAAAATACACTGCAGAGCACATATCAAAAAAAGAGAATTTTATAAGTAGGTATTTTTGATGCCATTATGACAAAAACTTGAGAGTACTTTGTATTGAGCCACCACGGCTTGTGCGGTAGCAACAAGCTGTTGTATAAGCGATGTGCCAAGTCAATGGGAAGGCCGAAATTTCGACCCCCACAGCTCACACATTTTTCAACCGATTTTAATGAAACTTGAAACCAAGAAAGACATCCGGGATACGACAACACAGGCAAAATTTGATTGATGTGGGACGACGGAAAGCGGGTCTGCGTAGGGAGGGCATTTTCCGATACTTTTTGAATTTCATCTATCGCTCATAACTCGTTTACTGTTGCACATATTTGCACGAAATTTGGCATCTGTATTACCCTGGAGGTCCTACATGCAGGTATGCCAAAATATTAAACAAAAATTAAATCCAAGATGGCGGCAGCCGCCATCTTGGATTTTTGCACAAACAGCAATAACTCAGCCGTCGATTGAGGTAGATGAACGAAATTTTGCAGTGATGTAGACGGCTGCCACCGAAAATAGATCATTTGACCAAAATGGACAAAAATAAGAAATTCAAGATGGCGGTGGCTTTGAATTTTATCTATCGCTCATAACTCGTTCACTGTTGCACATATTTGCACGAAATTTGGCGTGTGTATTACCCTGGAAATTCTACATGCAGGTATGCCAAAATATTAAACAAAAATTAAATTCAAGATGGCGGTGGCCGCCATCTTAAATTTTTGCACAAACAGCAATATCTCGGCCGCCGATTGACGTAGATGAATGAAATTTTGCAGCCGTGTAGAGGGTGTTACCGGAAATGGGATGTTTGACCAAAATAAACAAAAATAATAAATTCAAGATGGCGGCGGCCGCTATTTTAAATTTAATTTATCGCTCATAACTTGTTTATTATTGCACGTATTTGCACAAAATGTGGCAAGTATATTACGTTTGAGGTCCTGCATACATGCATGCCAAAATATTAAACAAAAATAAAATCCAAGATGGCGGCGGCCGCCATCTTGAATTTTTGCACAAACAGCAATAACTCGGCCGCCGATTGATGTAGATGAATGAAATTTTACAGAAATGTAGACGGCTGTCACCGAAAATAGACCATTTGACCAAAATGGACAAAAATAATAAATTTAAGATGGCGGCGGCCGCCATTTTGAATTTCATCTATCGCTTATAACTCGTTTACTGTTGCACATAATTGCACGAAATTTAGCATACCGGTAGTAAAAAGTACTGTTACGCAGATGAAACTATGCTGAGGCTGAGGGTACGTGACCGAGTCCTGAGGCTGTGTATTTTGCCAAACGAATTATTGTGTTTTGTCTCAACATGTCACAACTTTTATATACCGTAATTATTATGAAGGTCACCACAGTTCGGCAAAGGACAACAGGACAGTCACGAGATGTTGCGTCACTTGCTGAAAGAAGTTAAAGACGAACATAACGCGTTAAAAGAACAACAGGTAAATAAAACATCTCTAGAACCGCAGGTTTACCATTACACAACATGTACTGTAACGGAAAATGTAGTTAACGCTAAAACTAAAAATGTTCACGATTGTTTTAATTAGCCTACTGTTGATTGCTTGCAGCTAAAATAATTTCTACAACTTTTTTCTTATTCTCACTGTAACCACGGCAAAAAATTGTAATAAGTGACTGAGTTAAATTAATATTTAACGGTATTGACAAGGCCTTTTACACCATCCGTGTCTACGCGCGAGAGCACGTACTGCTAAAATAGCTCGTCTCAGCTATAGGACAGGCGTCCGTCCATTTGTTTGTTTTGTGTTTGTTACACCCTGCTGCTCTATAAAAATGGTGCAAGCTAGGATAACGAAATTTTTACCGTGGGCTGCTTCAAAGACTAGTGTTTTGCGAAAAAAAATTCATGGCGCTCGGTGAGGAGATTTCCCTCGAACGAAGGCGTCAAAGAAGGAAACTTCCCATAAAGTCGTTATTTTTCTGTCATCTATTCGTGTAGCATAGAAACGGTAGCAGATAAGCACCAACGTAAATTTTAACCGCCTGACTTTCGACCTACTCGATCCAAAAAGGCTTTCATGCAAAGATCTTAAGTTTAGGTATTCTTTCAAAACGTACATGTTGCACGTTGTCCACTGATTTCTCAGAAGAAAAAGGGAGAGAGAGAGAATTTTATTTGCCAAACAAACATAACATAGCATAACACAATAACAAAACCACAGTGGCAGGCTGCCAGAGAAGCAGAATACGCCTATTAAGCTGACCGCCCATATAGCAACATAAAAACTCAAAATATCAAAAAGCAAAAAGAAGAAACACAAACAAGATACATGCATAACAAAACAGACAAAGTGCATGTGCAATCAAGTATATATTGTTAGCCTGGTTGTGATGTAGAATGATTTTTATAAATCCAAACTGATACTTGTGAAAGAATTTGTTTCTCTCAAGAAAATCATATAAGCTTTTATACATTAATTTTTAATATTTTATTAAAAATACTTATTAATGATATTGGTCGGTAATTGCTTAATAATTTTTTTTTATAAATTGGAACAACCTTAGCTATTTAAAGTAAGTTAGGAACTTGTCCAGTTGTGAAGGAAAGATTAAATATAAATGTCAATGGGCCGACAATAATATCAAAGACTTCTTAAGTTTTTTAGAATTAATGTTATTATTTTTCGGTGCTTTATTATTAGGAAATTTATGAATTATTCGGACGATTTTATCAGAAGTAAAAGGACAACAAAACATGCTATTTTACAAGATTTGGACAATATTTTTTGAAGTCAAGTTGCCCAACTAATTTAAGTGACTGAATCAAAAATGGACCAACAGAACAAAAGTAACTATTTAAAGCATTATAAATATCAGAAGTTTCAGTCAGATCAATATTTTTATATGTAAGTTTATTTATACTTGTACTAGTCCTGGTTTTACATAGGGAACTTATTTGATTTAAATTGGTCCATAAGTGTTTTATTGTATTTTATACACTTTGAGCAGCTCGCACTACTCGTTTAAAGACTCTGAGATAATTCTTATATTTTAATTCATCATCAAGGTCATGACTACACAGCCACTTTTTGTACAATTTATTTTTATGATTGCTACTTCTTTTAATACCTTGTGTGATTCACATATTGTTTTTCGTACATTTACATAATAATTTTACTAATTTAAAACTTTTGTCATCGCATTCAGAAATGTATGTAGGTGGGAGAATTAATGCTGTTCTCGTGTTATGAAAGTATTCTTTAAATTATTTGTCACTACTTTCGATCAAATTTATAAAAATTTATAAACTTTTGCTTGACTTGTCATGATTACTTAAGCAACCACTTTAACACGAAAGTGTTTTCCGATATTGGTTTCGGGCGTGAAAGGAAAACAAGTTTGTGTTTGCTTCTGTAAGTCATGTCACGAATTTTTGCTTTCTACTGCCGGGTAATATATAGTCCTATGTAGGTAATTTAAAACTCTGCAAATTTTGTTAAATTAAAGCGGCGTTTTAAATTGTTTTTGTGCGACACGTACTTGCTAGGATAATACCGAACACATAAAATAGCAAACAAAACATTTGTACCGGTACTATAGCACACTTTCATTTTCTCATGAGTAAACATAGTTGTATTTGCAGAAAAAGTGTGGACGAGAAAATGATGACAAGACACTAAAAAATCAGGCAGCGGGTAAGAACAGATGAACACTAATTTGCATAGTTAGCAAAGGAAAATATTTTAAGATTAGAAAATAGCAATGATTTTGACTGCGGCGCAGTTTGGCTATTTGCTTTTCTTACCGCCGCGCAAGCTTACTTGTTTGGTTGCATTAGTGTTAAAGATCCGATACGAGTTTCTTACAGGAGTCAGACTTGTAACCAGTAGCGCTTCACAGTCTCGAAAGTGGCACCTGATTGACGTAAACTAATAATATGCCGCAGCGCACTATGCGGTCATCCATTGCCCGCGCCAGCGAACAGTTGGATTCGCGGTGCAGCCAGCTGCTGTCACCATCTTTCTGCCACACCAGACCTTCCAAACCTGTTATGCATAAAATGAAACTGCATTCATATTGACTTTTTATCTTACTGTATAACACAAAATCTTGGAATCGTATTTCTTCGAAGTTCTTATCACGGCGCAATTGCCAGTGAATGCAATGTTGAAATGTGTTGTGTTAGAAGCGCTGACGGTTGTCGATCGCGTGTTCGGCGGTCACTTCTTGTCTGTGTTCCTCTGCAAGAACTGTGACACGGTTAGACGCATACGCAACAACCTGTCGCGTTGTGGCAGGGGAAAGGGGAGACCATCCTTCTTAATTCTGAGCTGCCGGATAATTTTTTTGTTGTCGGAAAAATGAATGAAAAAAACATTTTTTAAGAAAATTTTGAAGCAAAATTGAAATCTTGAGCACCCGTAATCTTTTATGTGTGAAATTTGCAACTGTCTGTCGGGAGATTGTAATTTCTTGCCCCGTTTACTATTTTTAACCCACAACGTGCCGCTGGTAACTGCATTGTTTAGATAAATTTCTCGTGGTTAAGATAAACTGTGGCGTTTAAGCATAAATAAGAGATTACCGTATGTAACTTGCATAAGGTTCTAGCGAATTGCGTTGTAGAATCAGGGAATTTAAATGTAATGGCCATTAAAAATTTTTGGAACGAATTATAAAGAATTTAAAAAATGGCTCAAAGCAGGCCAAATGTGCAAGGCCAGGGCCAACTGGATAGTCATGTTTTTGCGGCCGACACCGAGGCCGACCCAGAATTTTGCCCATGCCGTTTGGTTAATATAACAATAATAACATATTTTTTTTAAATGTGTTTTTTTAATTTTTAGCCGTATCATCTATTCGAGCCTTTCTTAGACGTGTCGCTGCCGATCACCTTCATGCAGGAAGAAAAAACAGCCGAATCAGTTGCTAAGAAATCTGCTAAGACCGCAGGTAGCATTTGTGGCGGAAACACAGATATGATGCATGTTTTTTTCTGATTTATTGTCGTATTGTCTTGCTATTATTTGTTGTTGGTGTTTATCTGACAACGAGATTTGCTTTTTAGTGCACGCTATTATGTCGTCATGTTTTTGTGATTTTTAAAACTATAATTATTACTGATATTATAACTGTGTACAGTTGTGACGTGTACGACTGTACAGGACAAACCAAAACGCGACGGAATCGTTCAAAACTTGGCAACTTTGACAAGAAGATGGATGGCAACGTTGCATGTGGTACGAACAATGGTAATAAGAACAGTGATCAAACGAATGAGCGGCGTGAGACAGCAGAGACAGAGACAGAAGACAAGACAAAGCAAGACCTTTTAGTTTCAAAGGACGATACAAGTAATCGCACGTCACAGGCTCAGAAGAACTTGTCAGAAGAACAAGCGGACGACGCACGTGACAGTCAGAATTGCACTGATGGGAGTCGACTAATAAATGTCGATAGCGATGACGATACGAGAGGGAAAAATCAGTCGAATGAAGGGCATGGCGACATCGCTAAGAAGCAGGAGCAGGGTCTTTCAGAGGATGATGGGTCTAGTGATCTTACTTTGTTAGTTTTAAAAGAATCAAGAGACGAAGAAGAGAATGGAGATGACACAAATCGTTCCAATGTGGCTAAACTCACTGGCGAGATTACAGAAAATAATGATGCACACAATGGTGAAAATCAAAAGCAGCAAGTACCGGAGAACGAATGTGGGTTTTGTAGCGATGAAGTTAATGCAGACACCCCGTCAGTGGTACCAGATGATTGGTGTGTTATTGATGATGGCACAGAACAAGAAAGCTTTGGTGACGCTCAGAATAAACTTTCAGCAAATCACGCAGTTAATGACACGTCATCATCGGCTGATTTGTTGTATAAAGAAGCTGCCAGTAAAGTCAAAGCTCGCTTGAATCAAGTTCCGGACAAACTAGACGACGATGAAAAAGATTCCATATTGAATTCTTTTCGTTTTTTCTCAAGGGAAAAAGAGTGCGAATACATCTGTCCCAACTGTTGTATAGGTTAGTGCTTCAAAATGCGGTAATATTGGTCTGAATATTGTTAAATCGTATTTTCGGCAAAACAATTTGAACGGATTTGTATCATTGATAATTCTTGTTTCAATTAACTGTGTTCACTAAAATAATAATATTAATCTGCATGTTTTTTTGTGGGGGTAACATCGTAAGGGCTACTGGTAGCATTATTTTAATACACAGTAGTCCCGTCTTTGTTTCTAGGGTGACTTTGGCAAACGTTAACCAATTCGAATGATATTTGCACTTGCAAATAAACTAGAAAAGAGACTTGATTATGCCCTATAAGTTAACGTTGCATGGAATTAGCTGCCACACTATTTTGCAAAATTTGAATGGTAACCGTACATTTTTATTCATATTAATAAATACTGAATCTATCTATATTCTTATAGCAAGTACACATTCTGTTATCGATTAATCAATCAATCAATTGGTTATTAAGCTAAAGGCAGCACAGCATATGCATATAAATAAAAATGCACATAAAAATCGTAGAATCATAAAAATGCAACACAAGAACTAAAACTCGATCACAGCAACGAATGAATTATAGATGTTTATTGTTATATCTCTAACGGACCCACCGATAGACTTTATTCTATATTTACGTGCAACAGCAGCAAAGCGTCCAAATACCAAACGTAACAACGTATACAGTATGAAATTATCACTATTGTACATCTTCGGATAGAAAAACAGTTTAGTCTGGTCTATCTGACACATCATTGGCATGTTGGAGCAAAAATACTGTAACGGTTTAACCCTCTCACGCCAGCAGCAATCAACGATTATGTCTGAAACAATAATTCTATGCCACATTTATTTTTCTTTGTGTGTTATCACAAAAGACAGCATTCTCACAACCATAACGTTAATGTGGGCAAACAATACGTTTTAACTAAGTGAACAACGATCATTTTGTTAAACCCTTCACCAAGCACAGACATTATATTATTGAACTGTCCATAGAACTTTGTTATTAACTTTCTGTTATTGGCCACTTACTGCTAGCACAACGTATGCTCTTGAACAAAACGAATTAACGATACAACCGTATCGTATTTACACCGTTTGTGTATATTTAGTTACAGCAGGCGAGGCAGAAGTTACGCTGCAAAAAGCAACGAAACAGACGCTGATATTCAATCCTCCTGCAATTCTCATCATTCACCTCAAGAGATTTGAACAGGTGTTCTTCCTATTGTAGCGATGCATGTATTGCTGCATTATAAACGTTGTCGTCATTTTCCTTTAATCGACTAGAAGATAATTTTGAGAAATATCACTGCATACTGTTAATTTTGATAATATTGAACTTTGTTTTCTATAGTGTGACTTATGTCATTTTCCAACGCATTTTGCGTATTAACGTACTAACTATATCACGTGTGTCAATTTTCATGTTAATGTACGATGGCCACGCTATTGGAATTATGTCGATGTGTACATCTGCTGGTACCTTTAGAGCGAAGGCAAATACGTCAAAGTCTCGAAACATGTGAAGTTTGACGAATATTTCGATCTATCTCCATACAGCACCCGCTTTGCGTGGGTCAGTGTATTTGGTACTACTACTGCAACTGCTCTTGCTTTGTACAGGCAAACATGCTGTTTTAGCAGTAGCCTGTTATGATTAGGTACTTAATTTACATTTTATGCCTGTTACATTTTGCTCTTATGCGAGTATAGACTAAACAATTTTCGAAAAAGGTTTCATATAAGCCAAATGTTTTAGGACTAAGTGCATTTAGCACAACAGACATTTTTTCATAATTAAAGATTCCGAACTTGAGATACGTCGGGGTCTTTAATGACAGTAAAATAATTTTGAGGATTAGTCGACGATACTTGATTAAGTTACAACCACTATGTATATCAGTGATGTAAACCAGGCTTTTTTTCAAGGCAAAGAAAACCAAATTTGTTCTCAAGACCAAGAACGGCTTAATTTTTTTTGTCTTCGAGGCGCCATGAGACGAAGACTTTGGATTGGATGACTATATCACTGCTCTATAGTGACGGTATTTCTGCTCTTTTGTCGCTTTTTTAGCGTCAGCAGCAAGATGGCAAGGGCAGCTTCTTCTACCGTTTGTACGGCGTGGTCGTTCACAGCGGCAGATCATTGGAAGGCGGCCACTACACGGCTTGTGTCAGAATGAGATCTGTCGACGTCAGCAGAGCAAGAACGTTTCTACAAAAGAAGTTTCTCGATCGTCAGCTGATGATGGACAAAGAACAACTCATCAAACTCGTCTCCAGCGACGACCTACCGCGTGTAGATCTCAGTCAGCCTACAGTCAACAGGCCTACGGACGATGAAGGTCGCTCTGGTCGCTGGTTCGACATCAGCGATACATCTGTACATGAGATCGGACACAAGGATGTTTTCGAGAAAAAAGCTTACTTGCTCTTCTACGAACGACTGTCTTAATTAGTTATTGTCATCGCTTGCGCAGAGCTGCTTTTGTGACATTTTTCGTCAATCGCTCACACTTAATTATTTACCGCTTTGTTGTTGCACTAATTGAATATTTGCATGTAACCGGAAAACACTTGAAAGTCCATAGCTGTGGCATCTTAAGGCACATGCAAGATGATGCACAGTGAATGAAATATGAACTGAGCTACCAGTGCGTCCACTTCTGTGCATTCGCACGGGGGCTGAGTTCTAGTCGATTTTGTCCCAAATTTCGTTACCACGTTTTGAGACTGAATTTTAGCCTGCTGGCAAATTTGTTCCAAAATACAAAATTTGGAGCAAAAATCACGACCGTGGAGAATAGAAAAATAACATAGAAATTCTGAGCACCAACAATCTTTTATGTCTGTTAGAACAAGTTATTTGAGCAAAGCTCACGTGACGCGCGATAGCAGCGGTCCTGCCACTTTGGCAATCAGTGTAGGCCTACAGCAATAAGATATTAATGCATTTTGAAAGAGTACTTAAATTTGAGGCCTCATGATGGAAGACTCCTTAAATTTAAAAGATCGAAACTTAGATTCTTAAAAATGTACGTTCTATGCTAAAAATGTCATACGCAGGTTGTCCAGGTTTATCTCTAGCCATTGCAGCGCAGTTCACTCTTAAAATGTGTGTCGTAGCTAGCGCCTCCAATACCGACGATGTTTGGCAATACCGGTATTTCGGTATTCAAGAAAGGCAATACCGGTATACCGGTATCGATACCGGTATTTTGTTCAATGACTCTGTTAATGAGAAAATCTTAATCTGACTGGCAGAGGTCGACAGGCAATAAGTAGTTGTAAACAATAACTCTGTAGTGCATCTTTTATTATACGAATACTTGCCTATAGCCTCCTTAATGTAGTGATTCATGAATTACCTGACGTTGAGCGTTATAGAAAAAAGTTAGTGACTGTCTGATCTAAAAATACTTAGTGTATTAAGAGTGTAGTCTCCCAGCGTAGAGCGTAGTTTAGAGCATAAAATCCTTCAGCTGCGAATGCTCTTTCTGCTTCTAGGCCTACGGGTGTTGCTTTGAGAGTCATTAAGTAGGCCCTAGGCCTGGGTAATCAAACATAAGCTTATGACTGGCGCAAAGTGATTGTGACTCACTAGGCTCAGCGACCCTTGCTGCTCGCGGCTCTCTAACTAGGGAAACGTGGGTTAGTCGGGCGACACTGCAACTGCATTCAGCATCCCAATCGCCCACGTGTCCTCAGAGGCGTGCAATGCAGTCTGCGTTCTGAGTACAGCTTACACGATGCACGGACAGCGACCGGTAGCGAAGAATATCTAACTTTTTACCGGTGGAATACTTGTTTCCTCCTAAACATTCTCTGAAAATTTGGTGGAAATCGGAACATTTTCCACGGAGATATAGGGGCCTAAAACATAACGTGAGTGGATGTTTTTATGGAACACACCGTATAAAACTTCTTTATTCGGTATTATTAGTCAGTGCAATAAGTTTTGGATTCAATGGACTAGCTACAAATTTCTGGATGACGTTTTGATAGAAGAAACAAGCTTAGCGAAGCCTACCGGTACAACATGTACTACGTGTTTCGGCCTAGACTAGGCCTATACCTTAGCTAAAGGCCCAATTTGACCTCAACCATTATAATTTTGTGCATAGCTATACATTTCGCGTTTGAAAGAATAAAAGTATTGTCCAATGTTTCAGCAGATACTTCGTGTTTTGGTTTTTTAATATGACTGTTTAACTTTATGATATACCAAAATGCGTGTAGCGGCCAGCTTTCGCAAAAACCGGCCGCCTGGAGAGCATTAAAAACCACAGCTGCGGTATTCCAGAGCTTTGTCAGACCTTCTATAGCTGGATTAAAGGGAAGAGACAGCAGACGAAAAAAAAGAAAAGAAACAAAAAGACCGGAAACCGGCAAAAAGTGTAGAGGAGAAAAAAGAAGAAAGGCAAAGTGAAAGCCTGAACACCACTGCAAAGTTTTGCAACGCTAATACAGCGCTGACTTTGCCCAGGCCTATCAGATCATTCAGATGTGGTATAGTTAGGCTCGAAAGTGGTGGCTGGCTTGGTGGCGTAACGGTAAGGACGTTAATCTGACGATCGATAGATAGTGAGTTCGACTCTTGGTTTGCTCGCTATCAAGTGGTTACTCCCTGGATGGGTGACGGTCCGCGGAGAGGTAAACCAATACGGTAATATATAACAAATAACAAACCACCAAAGTAAACGATAAGGTAGGCCTATTCTGAACACTTTGATAATTATCACTATCGTTATTGTAATGTATGCACACGCGTGGCGATCGTCCGCGCAACCGATCGATCGGCGCAAACATTGTGCCAACATCGGTCGCGCGGCAAGAATGTGTTGGAGGTCAACATCTTCAAAACCTGATCGAAGGATTGAATAGACAGTACAAATCAACACTCGCCACCGCGGCAACAAGAAATCTGTGAAAACTACTTCGCACCGCAGTTTTTTTGCCAAGCCGATTAACAAGACCGATTTCGGATGCAAGATGTTTGCTCTGACCGAACGGATTTTCTCCAGAAGCGGCAGGCGCACGCGCTGTATTTCAACGGCCAATGCTGTGCGAGTCCAAGGCTAAGTTTACGGCAAGCTTATCCAAAGGAAAGGCGAATGCCACCAAACTTTGTTCCCGTGTTGTCCTAGACTTTGGGGACAGTCCTCGATCGTGCGCGATCTCGGTATTTTCATTGACGCTGACGATGCGTACCCAAGTCAGTCAGATATGTTCGAAGTGTTTTGCTGCCCTTCGACAACTACGAAGCATATACGACGATCTGTGTCAAACGACGTGATGCAGTCGCTCATCGTGGCGCTGGTGCTTTCCAGGATGGACTACGGCTTCGCAACTCTTGCCGGCCTTCCGAAGCAACTCACGAACAGGCTTCAGTCTGTGCAGAACGCCGCTGCACGGCTGATCTTCAAAGCTTGTCGTCAGGACCACATTCAGCCGTTACTGCGCAGATTACACTGGCTTCGGATGCCGGAAGGCGTTTCGTTCCGGCTGGCAGTGTTAGTGTATCGCTGCCTCCACGGCTCTGCACCTGGCTACCTGGCTTCAGATCTTCAGCGCGTGTCACACCTCAACGAACGTCGACGACTGCGCTCTTCGACTACATCAGCGCTGGTCGCTCCATGCACTGTGCGTTCTACCATTGGCGACCGCACCTTTCCAGCGACTGCTGCATCGGTCTGGAACAGTTTGCCGGAGTCAGTCCGGTCATCGCCGTCGTTGCAAATTTTCCGCAGCAGACTGAAAACCGAACTTTTTGCCCGGTCTTACAGACAGGACTAAGAACGTCTCATTGCGCTGACTACTAATACGTGACTTCACTGTTTAAGCTTATTTATACGTGTCCTTGTAGTCTTAGGACTTAACGCCACGCTAAAGTTTATTCGTCCTTCATCATCATCATCATCATCGAGGAACTGTCTTTGTCGGTTCACAACGGCGCACAGGCCTGCGTAGTTTGCATTATCACTCTTCGCGCGCCTACATCTTCTAAATGGCCTAGGCTAGGCCCTATAGTAGATACCAGGCTTTCGGACTAAGAGAGCCCGCAATGAGCTAGCCGACCCGCAGAGCGTCATAAACATTGTGGCGTGGAATTTACTGCATAAACTTTCGCTTTCGCTTTCCGGACATTATCATACTTTTATTGCGAAAGCAGTAGGCTTAGGCGGCGCTAAGAATCTAGATTTAACCTTTGTAGGCCTAATTATTTCATAAGTTTACGCTTATGGCTTGCGTTTGACAGTGTAAAGCTGTTGAAGTAATAGTTTTGTGAAAACTAACACGACCCACTGCCGATGGGTAAGTACGATTTGGGTTTGGGTGGCATTACAGACTTACAGTACACGTCGTAGCCTATCGCGTGCATCATTAGTATTAAACAACAGTAGGCCTATTTGTTGCGATAACGTAGCTGGCATGCTTGCTCTGCAGAAGGGCCATTAAAATATGTCACGGGAGGGGGTCAGATGGGGTGTGACATAGTGTTACAGGGGGGAGGGAAGAGTTCAGGAACATGTGATGTCACGCTTTTGTGAAAAAATGTTCATCTGCCTAAACGATGTTTATCGTACCTGTTAGTCTCTGATAAAATGTCTACAGATTCAGATACAGCAGGACGTTGGCTGTTATGACTCAAACTGTTCTTTTATTGCCAACTACTGTATGTAAACTGTAAAATAATGTTTGAAATGATTATGATGATAAATGACCGCATTCATGCATATATTCTATTTATCGGTAGATGAATAACTTTTGGCTGGCTTGGTAATTACAGTGCTACATTCGGTAAGACGCATACAGTTGAGGGGGTATTGTGGCATGTGACATTTTTCATAGGGGGGTTGGCCATGTGTGACAGTTTGTGACAGAAAGGGAAAAAGGTCAAATATTTGACATATTTTTGAATGGCCCCAGAGCGTTGTACTGGTGATATGATAAGTGGTGAACGACTTCGATGTCAAATATAATAATGAGATGCCACTTGACAGGCACACGCATTGCATTGTAGCTCCGAGTAACATTTTTAGTCAGAAACTACAGCTCGAGGCTCCCAGCTGAGTGGTTTAAGGTTGTGATCCGGGTCGTAGTGGTTACGGTGGGTACAGCCATCTCTAGGGAAAAACGGCGAGTCCTACGTAACATAGGCCTTGTGGCCAGGACTGCCGATATACTGGCTCAGTTAAAGGCGCTGGCTGTTAAAAAGCCGTTGTCCATCTGTCCGACTTGGGTTGTATGCTAGCTTAATTGGGTTTAACCCTCGCCGGCTCGCCAAAAGGGGATGAGCTACCTCGCAAAGGACCTAGCTGTCTGTGCGAATCTCCTTCTTCTCCAAGCCAGTTGCGTCGTGGCAGAAAAGGGCACGGGGACAATTGTCCATCTTAAATTAAGTTTTGACTATCTCAGCATTTTAGCTAAACTAACGCAAATCTAAATTTTGATTTTTACCATATATTTTCTTTTTGTCAGAAAATTTTCTTGCAAAAATGCGAAATTTTTGGCTGAAAAATTTTGTGCTAAAATATCCCATTTTGAGAAAATTTAGGGGCAACATTAAAAGCACCCATAATCTCTTCTGTCGGAAATTTGCAGCTGTCTGCGGAAAAATTGCAACATTTTGCGTCGCCTTCTCTTACTTACTCAACCCACGACGCCGATGTACTAGACTGCTAGCGATTACGCGTAAAAATGGATGTCAACGCGATGTAATGATGATGCGTTATCCGTACATTGTTACACTTTGTCTTGGTATTCTGTGTAAACTTAGATCGTACATGCGTTGTAGCCTACTATGAGTGATTTCACGGCTCAGCGGCTGAAAAGCTTGATCTGTTTGGTCATACGACACGTGGCTGCATATATAGGTCTAAGAAAAATTCGCGGCGAGGTAAGTGTGTGTAACGACATTATAATGCCCCATACTAACTCTCGTTTGTATATCAATAGCACTGTGTTTTAAATAAAACCAGACATCATTTTTGTGTATCTTATAAGTCTATCGTACTAAAAAAGTGAGGTACATTTTTGTTTTGGTTTTGACGTGGTATATTGGTTACTTTTTGTGTAATAGCTTAAATATTAGAGTTTGTCGTGACCTTACTGTACCACTAAGCCTATTTTAACATGTGAATAACTAATAAACTACAAAATAAACGTTCCTACAAGGATTGGCTTCATTACGTTGCCTACGTTTGTGTGCGGTTGCTTTCTTATGCTATAAGAAATATACACGAATCAAGTGTTTGAATTCGAATAGTGTTTCACCAATTTGAATAAATTTTAAGCAAATGTTAAGTCGATACACAGGTGCTGAAATGACTGTGGTTCTTCTGCAGGGTTGGTTCGTTTTCTTTATAATGTCGATCACAAAAGTTTTGGCGCTCAATAAACAACGGCAGTTTATGGCCACCACCCCACCAGTTAGAATACTAAAGCAAAGTGCTGGGGAAAAGGTAATATTCAGTGCTTTTATATATTGTGACACGTTTATCAGCCTGGTCATCAGTTTGATGACTTATTCAAGTTATTGATGGTGATTATTTCGAATATTTGCTTTTCATGTACTAGCAGCGATTGTGCTTCAGCTTTTATTTGTAATAATAAACTATTTACTGTACTTTTTGCTGCATCAATAATAACACAAAACGTTGTAAAAGTCGTTATATTCTGTCTACAATCACGAAGTGTTACATTATGCAATTGAACGCGAGGGTATATGGATAAGGAAAGCATTTTGCCCCCCTCTGTGAAAGTCGGAAAAAATCTAAATCTGTCAGGCTTTATCCTAAGAAACTACACTGTGTTCCAAAACGCCCCATTTTTATTGTCCATATCTTTGCCCAATGTTTTAACGGATTTTTTACAATTTCGCATTAGCCCATTCTGTGGACAGTTAGCAATAAAACAGTTATTGTGTATTCCACCACACCTTAACTGCGTCACTACACTAGCTTGTGAAATATAAATGTACGAAAAATCGACAATGACAAGCAAGAAGCAAGTTGGTAAACGAAAGACACTTCAGATAAAAAAAACGCAATAAATGATCTGTACGATGCTATACACTCTGTTAGATCCATCTTTTTTGGATCATAGCTTCAATCATGTTAAACGTCATGTTTGTTTTTTTTGTTTTTTTGCCAGTTCATCCTCAGTGGTACGTTTTCTTTAGTACGTAGGCATGCTCCAGTTTGCCACTCTCATGCTTTTGGTCGTGCTTCCTGTTTTTTAAATTTTTGTCATTAATATGCTTAGTTGTTTGCTGTTTAATTTTGAAATTTTATTATTATGCTCCAAAAAGCTGTATTTTTAAACTATTATACGCTTTCCATTAAAGCCTTGTCTCCATTGCTAAATGACATAGGCCTATTATAATACCAGTATATTGTTACGGCTTTAAAAATTATTATTTGCAATAATATCGTCTGCTTTTGTTTATAAACATTAAAATATATATGGGACTAAACATAATTTGATTTCCGCATAAACATTAATACAAAAAAATTAGAATATATTTTTGCATAAGTATTATAGTTATTTTAGGGATTTTCAAACATGTGTTTTACATGATAGTGTAGCGACACAGATAAAGTTGGTTGTAAATTTAATAACTGTCTTATCGCTAACTGTCCAAAGTATTTGACAGTAAAAGAATGAAAAAAATCAGTTAATTATTGGCAAAGATATGGACTGTGACAAAGTGGGACGTTTTTTAGGACATAATGTGTTGATTGATTGATTCGTTTATTATGTTTGGCAGCAGATGTTGGATATACAGGGTGGGCCAAAAAATGGCACCATTTGTTTATACTTTATAACTTTACCAAATATTAACCGATTTTCAAAATTCTTTCACTGTCAGAATCAGGAGACAATCGTCAATAAAACTCTTACTATAGATCCCACTACGCCCTATAAATGTGTCACTACACTACCTTGTAAAATGTCACTTGAGAATAACAATTAAAAACAAGACGACTTTTGTAACAACACATTTTAAAAAATTAACAACAGAAACAACGCGCTTGTTGTCTCAGTTATTGTCTAAAAATCACATCTTTACGGTTTTTACATCAAATTTTCAATGTGTCCGCCTTGCTGCTGGACGACGCATCGAAGCCGGCGACGCCACTGACCAATGGCGCGATCAATCAAACGCTGCGGCACTTTGCCCTACTCAGGGACAATGGCTTTCTTTAGCTGGTTGACTGTCGTGAATCGTCAATATTGATAGTGATAAGCCATCTGTTGAAGAACATCTTGAACAACAATCAACTGGATGTAAGTTTGGGTTGTTTGGGGGGCCACATGCCAGGCTCGATCAAATTGATCACGCAACCGGTCAGTGGCGACGCCGGCTTGAGTGCGTCATCTGACATTTTACTAGGTAGTGTAGCGACACACTTAAAGTGTGGTAAGATCTGTAGCGACAGTTTCATTACAAATTGTCTGCTGATTCTGACAGTGAAAGAATTTTAAAAATCGGTTAATATTTGGTGAAGTTGTGAGGCGTACGATAAATGGTGCCATTTTTTTGGCCCACCCTGTATAAACACCAGTATAGGCTACATAAAGTATTATCATGTACATTAACAAAACGATAGTGACGGGGGACCACGCTCCACTTTTACGTATGGAAAGCAATATTAGAATTTTTCGCCCGCAATACGCTGATTGGGCTACTCCAATAAAAGTATTAGCACTGGTTCAACAATACTGATTCAAACGACTTTAAATTAAGTTCATACCATATAAAAAAACTTACGAAATGTTTATCTCATTTTACACTTACTGTCACTTACTACACGTATTGTAGTTTTAGCCCCAATGAGAATTTTACTCCGATTGCCAGGACGTATGCCAAATGCTTCGACCAAAATTTTATCAAGATATAAAGCAGAAAAGTTGGCAAAATTTTTCCATGTTCGCTATGTCGTCGTCCTAGCAGAAGTGTTCTGCGAAGTAAAAATGCACGAAATTTGTTTGTGACCCGGAATAGGGGTTCGTGAGAATCGTCTGATTGACGTGTCATTTGTGAATCAAAACCAGTGTCTTCGGTTGTGAGAATGATTGATTACTGCAGTTAAACCGTAATTCGTGATGTGCTGGAAATTGCAGTAGACCTGATGTTGCATATTGCTTTTCAGCGTGTTAACTTGCTGAAGATTCCGAAGATGCCAGAATTAGGGAGCCGGACAGTGCTACAAAGGTCGTAACCAAAAATCATGTCATTTTTTTTTATAAATGCCATCACTAGGTCTAATTACGATGGTCTCTGATTTTATAAATTACTGGACTGTTGATTGAGTCTTTTTGCCTACTGCTTTTAAATGTCATTCGGTAATTTTAGCCGTAGTTTTGCGCGCCAGACTAAACTGGCCCCTTTAATCTTATTTGTTTTGTGTCAAACGTTAAATTCGTTTTTTCGTATGTGTCGATAATGCCAAATTTTAAATTTGGCTTGCATCTATTTCTGTGTTATATTATTTGCAAAGCCATAACAATGCGAATGTTTTTAGATTTAATTTGTTTGGCGGAGGTCAACATCACGACAACACGGAGGAACGTAAAGAAATAATGCAGGACTGGGTGTGTAAGTCGGATAGCCTCAGATGTACTCTACCATATTATCGTTAATGCATATGTGTAGACTGTAGGTGTAACCATAAACTTATTTTTTGTCGTTTCTGATTGATACTTGATTTTGAATCTCGAACATAAAAATGTAATAGGCCTACAGTTTGTCAAGTTAAAAAAATGACTTTGTTATGTTTTATGAATATTTTGTTCTACGAGAGAATTCTAACAACCGTTATTTGTTATTGTTTTAGCTCAACGTGATAAAAAATATGATTAAGACCCAACGAAAAAAAACAGCAAAACAAGCTAATAGCTCAAAGACTGCCCACGCAACGCTCAAATAAATCAAATAATGAGAAACCGATAACGTCACACAATCGTTCAAACAGACAGAGAGACAGCGTTTGAAAAAAAACCGACAGTGAGAAAGTATAACAAGAAACACAGACATTGACAGAAACCGATTAAACGTCAGGTTAGTATGCCTGTCAGCCAAGACTGAAAATTAATTTAATAGTAAAACCCAAACTCCACTACTTCGTTTTTGCGAACTTTGTTGTAGTGCATATGTTGCACGATAAATCAAAGCAAAACGGGGCTTGGGCGATGGCGACAGATGGTGTGTACAACTGTGCATGCTTTGTAAGCCTCTATGACTGATCTGAGTACGAGTAGCTGACTAAACTAATTCGGTATAACGCGAAATCGGTGATCAGTGCTGCCCCCTGGTGAATCATAAACAGGCGAGTGTAAGTTATGACTGGGGGTTCAAAAACCGTTCAACTCCTAATCTTTCCTTTTCTTTTTCTAGAAGTCAGGGACTTTGTTTAGCACAATGTGTGTGTCAATGGGTCCCGTAAGCGCACATGCCAAATGGTGTACCTGAGCTGAACCGAACCAAAATGACGTGGTTCAGTTTTTTTTGACGAACTGAACAATGGCCAAAAGTAATGCATTACAATAGGCATCTTCTTACGGTTTACGTGACTGCGCTCACGTATGCGTCAACCAGTGACCAATAGGCTGGCCCTGCTTGCCCATTTAGTTAATTCAAGTTCAGTTCAGTTTAGCTAGATGTCGCTTTCCATGCGCTTTAATATACAAACGGCAACTGATGCGTTAGCTGTGATTCTGTTGCAGAGTTTGGTGAAAGAAATAGTGTTGCTGAATAACAAACTAAACGTGTCTAAACTCAATGCAGTGATACAGTTTGTACTGTGATATTGCAATTTTGCATGGGTTTCAAGCGTGCATTTGTATTCTTTTAGTTTCCAGTGTTTTACGTGCGTTTGTCAGATTTGTTAATAAAATACTGTGTCACTGTGTTACAGAAACGGGTTGTTATAATACACATTAATAAAGCGTTGGCCTGGATTGCACGCCTTTTGTACAAGTTCGCTAAAGTATTTGCTGCAATAATCATCATTATCGTCATTTATAGATATGCAGAGACGGCCATTGTTCAGGTGAATAAAATGGTGAACATTTGCTTGCTTTCTGTATGACAGCTTCAGCTGCCTTTTAATGCGTTAAGTTTGTATGCAAGTTTCAACTACTTTTATTTTGAAACTTCTAACGTGTTTAGATGTGCAGATACCCGAATTCCTATCCACTGACTAAACGGTTTTAACGACAAGCAAGAAATCTCCGCTAATGCTCATGAGACGCGCGAGAGCTTATAGCAGTTCTTGTTCGCACGTAATCTTGGTCTATCTCTATCCATTTCGTCGCAATTTTCTCTTTTGCAGCCAAAAATCGCCAAAAATCACTAAAACCCAATATTTTTAGGGTTCAAGGTCATTTAAGGTCGTCGATGTTGACATTTCTAAGAAGCTCGACGTTAGTGCTTGTTATGATAAGCAGCATATCTGTGCCTATCTGCAACTATTTTCACGCTAGACAAGCCAACAACGGATAAATAACCACTTTTTAGAAGGGTACCCCTCTTTGATACCCGCTTGCGCAACCCACCTTGAAAGTAACGGGTTCGGACTTGGACTGCTAAAATCTACATTCAGTGCTAAAAATTTTATACGCAGGTTATTGTGGTTTATCTCCAACCATTTTGGCGCACAATTTACTCTTGAAATGCGTGTCACAGCCCGAAATCGTGAAAAAATTCACTAAAACCCGCTATTTTGAGGTTCAAGGTCATTTAAGGTCATCGATGTTGACATTTCTAAGAAGCTCGACGTTAGTGCTTGTTATGATAAGCAGCATGTCTGTGCCTATCTGCAACCATTTTCACGTTAGACGAGCCTATAGTGGTAAAATAACGCCTTTTAAGGTGGTGCCCCTTTTTCGTCCCTTCGTTCGAGGGGATCCCCTTTACCCAGCGAAATGAAATTTTGTTACGAAATACTAGAGACAATAGGCTATCATACGGCGAAAACCCGTAATCTCTATCTCATCTGGTCTTGGATTGGTACCAGGTCGTGACGGACAGACGGACAGACAGAATCACGGTAGCTAGTACGCGCTATAGCTATGCTAGCTCTGGCGCGTAAAAACCCTTTGAGTGTTTCATAAACGTGTATTAGGTTTTTTAGTTTTTAAACGTGCTTGTTTTTAATTTAGATATATATTACGACATTTTAATTTATAAGTATATAGAAATAACATCGAAAAACAGGTTAACAAATTTCGCAATTTTTTGATTTACAGAAAAATGAGCATGCAATTGCTCTTGTGTTAAACATTGCGTGTATGTATGCCTTATAACATGCGCATAAACATTGTCTGTATAATATAGGCTAATATTAATATGTAATATAATATATTATTAATGAGGGTAGTAGTGGACGATAGTGTCATGGTGCTGTCATCATGGCACAGCTAGTGCGAAAATTTGACTAACGTGATAATAATTAGCCTATTTTTAAAATTTTTCTCAGGAGTATACTACGGACGTTCAAAAATGTCAAGATGATAAATAATAATACGTAATGATGTAATTCTGCTACAGAGCTGGGTTTGGGTCATACTGATTCCAATTTGGAAACTGTTGGTCTGCTGCAAGAAACGGCTATCAAAGAGCGCCACCACCAGTCGGCCTACCGGAGAAAAGGTAATAATACATCTACTTACTTTCTATATCTTAGGTCTATAACGTCTGTTAGTAAGCTACATTAAATTTTTGTGCAAATTCTAACAACTGAATGATTTCGCTAAACGGAGTCATGTAAACTCAGTGATTTTTGCCGTTTAAGTGGAGATGTGATTGAGACATTTTTCGGCATGGAATATACCCGATTAACAAATCATCATTTTTGCCACTTTCAGTTCCTGATTCTGGTATTGTCACAAGAGGCCACAGTCTGAAGCGGCAGAAACGAGAATGTAAATCGGCAATCCGAGCAGTAAATTTATGAAACTCTTTGCCTGGTGAGGTTGTATCTGCTCCAACTGTGAACAGTCTGAAAAACAGATTTGATCGGCACTGTGCTCGTTTCAGATTATTATTATTATTATTATTATGCACGAAAATTATTACCGTGGCATTTAGTCTAAGTAGACTTCAAGGACATGTAACATAATTACACTAAGAGTCGACATGTTCGGCAGACAGAAAACTAGGAGAACTAGAACGAGCGTCACTAGTAAAATGTTGCGAACAAGTACGTCTTCAAATGACGCTTAAAAGTCGACAGTGACGACGATAAGGTGACAAACGATAGTAGACTGTTCCATGCACGGGCAGCAGCAACCGGGAAAGCGCGATCCCTGATTGTGCTGCAACGAGTCACTGGAACAACGACCGCCGTTGATGAGCTGGAACGCAGACTCCGCCTCGTGGTGACGTCAGTTGCGCGGTTGATGCTGTAAATTAAGAGTTAAGAGTTAATGAGTTAATTTTGTGCTACTTATGAAGCTGTTGAACGTACTAAATTGTAAAAAAAATTTCATTTATGTAGCTATGATTTATTTTGCTTTGATGCATGTTTAGGGTGTGTTATAAGCAATTTATAACTGGCGATTTTAACAAAAGCATAAAAAGGTCGTGAACGAAACATTGCATTTGGTTAATAATAATCTAAAAGCTACAAATACAGTTATGGGACGATTTCAAGTTCTAACGATCAGTCTACAGGTCTTTCTGGCCTATCGTAACCTGCATTAACACTACTTGTTGCTTTATGTCTTAGTGTATGTGCCTAAACGTTATTTCAAGCGTTGTTTTGCAGCGGGCGAAGCCAGTGAGATTGCAAAACCTTGGTAACACCTGCTACTTTAACTCCGTCATGCAGGTAACAACTTTTCACTTTGCTATATTTGCATATAGTATATCTTATGCTACATTCTGTGCGATAAATCTTATTGAATTGCTTAACTTTCTTGTAACATTGATGCATTCGCGAGGAGAGCACATCTATACGGTTCTGTAGATGATATTTCAACAGTATCTGAACTTTTTGATAATGTCGTCTGGGATTATTTCAACAAAATTTAACGACATGAGCACTGTGTAAATATTGTATCATTTAAGCAGTCAAACGATCACGTTTCTATCGATATTTTTTTCTCCCTAGTTGTGTTTATATGTTTTTGTCAAGTGTTTTTGTAAGTTTTATTAATTATTGTCTTGTTATATTTGTGTTTTGGTGTGTTTATTTTTTTGTATTTTCCCATTTAACCTACGTTTGTGTTATGCATGATTAAAGTGTTTACATACTGATTAGTGTTCAGCTAATTGGCGTGTCAGGCTCAAAAACTTGGTTGTGAGATTTTTACCTCTTATTTTATAATCGAAAAAATACCTGTTTGATCATTGGATGCTTTTGCGTTGTCGTTCAGAACATTTGCTTCACGAAGATTTTAAAGTCGGAACTAACTGAAGTCATTGTAAAAAGTGATCATGTAAGCACTTTCTCTAAGAAGATAATTTTAAATATTTTTGCATGTTAGCATAAGACTCAAGAGTTAATGAGTTAATTTTGTGCTCCTTATGAAGCTGTTGAACGTACTAAATTGTAAAAAAAATTTCATTTATGTAGCTATGATTTATTTTGCTTTGATGCATGTTTAGGGTGTGTTATAAGCAATTTGTAACTGGCGATTTTAACAAAAGCGTAAAAGGTCATGAACGAAACGTTGCATTTGGTTAATAATAATCCGAAAGCTGTGATTTATTGCTGATGAAAAAGCATATCATTTTTACGCGCGATAGCAGAATGCATCGCGCATCTTAGCTATCGTCTAGGCGTCTGTCCGTCCGTCCGTCACACTCGTGAGCTGTATCAAAACGGTGCAAGCTAGGATCACGAAATTTTCACTGTTGGCTGCCCCAAGAACTTTAGTTTATCGCGACAAAGTTTCGTACTTTTGGGTAAAGGGGTTTCTATCAAACAAGAGCGTCAAAAAGGGGTACCCCCCATATAAAGTCGTTATTTTGCCGGTATTGTCTTTTCTAGTGTGAAAACGGTTGCAGATAGGTACAGACGTGTCGTGTTGCTTACAATAACAAGCACTGGTCACCAGCTTTTTAATTTTATCAACATCGATGATTTTGAACGACTTTGAACCCCCAAAAGGGAATTTTAAGTGAATTTTTCGCAATTTTTGGCTGCAGCGCACATTTTAAGAGTGAATTGCGACGAAATGCCTGAAGATAGACCAAAACAACCTGCAAATGGAATTTTCAGCATTAAGCGCAGATTTTAGCAGTCTAAGTACCGACCCTTTAGGTTCGAGGAGGCCTGCACACGCGAGCCTAAAAGACAGGTACCCTCTAATAAGTGGTTATTTTACTGATATTGCCTCGTCTATCATGTTGCAGATAGACACAAACATCTTGCTTATGATAACAAGCACTAGTGACGAGCTTTTTAGGAATGTCAATATCGATGACCTTAAATGACCTTAAACCCCAAAATAAGGGTTTTAGTATTTTTTGCGATTTTGGGTTGCGACACACATTTTAGGAGTAAATTGCGTATAAAATTATTAATATTATTTTATTGCATGCTGTACACTAATTGCCAAAGTGGCAGGACCGCTGCTATCGCGCGCCACGTGAGATTTGCTCAAATTACTTGTTAATGTTGTGATGGCGATGTCCTACAGATGACGGAAGCACCGATATCACAAGCATTAGTAGAGTTCTATCAAGAGATGTCTGAAAATGGCGAAATAAGCTATTCTTCCTTTCTCCGTCATCTATCTAGTGCATTTGGCTTCAACCCGTCATCGCTGTTTAATCAACTGTGTCACAGGTTAGTATCTTACGCAAACTAACTATGTTGTTTCATAATGCCGGTAATACAAAATGGTTAATGTTATGTTTTTTTTTTATTCTACAAGTTCAATTGCAATAATGTGACTGAACCGGCAAGGTGTAAGAGGCCCTATAAGCTATTTGACCGGCTTCGGGTGTTCGCCATACCGCCGCAGGGACACGGCGGCAGCCGGCCAACTAACAACCTCAAGCCTAGCAAGTAGGCCATCACGCTCACGGATCGCCAGTCGGCAAGTTTTGTACTTGCCTGCCGCAGGGTCAAATTTATCACCAATATTGTACGCTAACTTTTAGTGGGCATTATTGTCACATAAATCTTTGAAGAACGTTAATCTTAACCCACACTTAATCTCTAACTTTAATCTTAACCGTAAAGTGTAAACCCTAAACCCTACACCATAATGTTAAAGCTAATTCTAGTCACTAACGCGTACTCTAATCACACCGACTAACTGCTGCCGCCATCTAGCAACTGTGATTAAAAAACTGAAGCTCTCAGTTGCTCTCAGTTAGCAGATCGAGAACGAGGTGGCTGCGTCGTTTTTTTTCACCGGTCAAATAGCTTACGGCTGCCGCCAAATAGTCAGTGCGTATAAAAATATCACAGTATAATTTGTAATATAATTTCTATTCGAAAACAATTTAAGAGCAGTTTATTTTCAGCTTTTCGTCAGTTCTAATGTTGCGTTTGCCAGACTCATTTCGACTATTCTGCAATAAGGACAGCTGTGTTTAGTTTATCGAGTACCAATATTTTCAAGTACCACGGGTTTATGTGTCTGACTGCTTGCTTGTTTACTTCGTTATAGTCCGCTAGACACTCATTCTCACAGCATAAGCAATCTGCGTCTCAAGGTTTCAAACATCTGATCTGTATGAACTGTGTTTTATTTGTTAAATTAAAACCTAACACTTACTTGCTACTAATTTTATTTTTTTTCAGATCGACACGGTTTCGCGGAGGTCATCAACAGGACAGTCACGAACTGTTGCGTCACTTGATGGAAGGCATCAAAGACGAACTCAGCACGCTGAAACGCCTGCAGCAGGTGCGTTCAACTACACGTGTACGTCGTATAGCCTCTCTCGTGTAATAATGCAAGATATTACTTGAGGCCGAAATCCCACTATGTCGATTTATCATGAATTCGTTGGACAACAGGTCGCAAAACAAGCTGTACAACATCTTGTCATGTTGAAGTGTTGTGGATTTGTTGTAGGCCTTTGATTATTAACGTATATTTTTGTACAATGTGTTGTAGCTTTGCTGTAGAATTTCACTCGTTGTGGACTTTTTGTACGGCATTTTGTATGACAAACTTACAGCATTCAGAAACAAGTTAAATTTAAGCTTAAATGTGTAGCACATAATGCACATTGCTTTATTCATGCAGATCTGAAAATGCTTTATGTTTATGTGTGTCTGTTGCATGTGAATGCTACTGTTACAGGTGGGCTATAATTGGATGTTGCATTAAAAAACGATGTCCCAATTCACAAATAATATCATTTTGATACTGTCAAAAATACCAGACTTTAAGAACTGCAACTATGAATTACAGTGAAAATATCTAGAAACTGTCTTTCATATATCTTTACAGTGGTTTGTCAGGCTGTTCTATAAAAGATTTTAAAACAACTTCTATGACTGTATGATTAACTAGCTAGAGATAGTTGTTTGATTTTTTAATTGCTTACATTTGTTCTATGCACTGTGCACATAAAATATTTATATCATCTAACATAATTACTACTTATCACATAGTCTGAAATAAAACATATCTACTTTTGTGTGTTTACGTTATTACAACAGGCAAAAGCTGCTGCCGCGTCAAGTGCCTTATCGATCGGTAGGTGACTAGTTTATGATAATTTTACTTCTAAGTTTGCATGGGTTTTTTTATGATAACTAGGCTTATCGGTCTAATTACTGTTTTTATTGTCACGGCAGTAATGAGCAGGTCGTCATCTGTTAAGTTGGCTGAATTTTACTTACTTGCCTTAAGCCTACTTGCATTACGTGCCTGACTCAACTGAAGAACAATATTCCGCACTGTTTCTAGGATTTGTACTGATCTGCGATGATCGGCGGTATTCAAGCACATCCGCACCGTTAAGTTGGGATGTGCTTGAATACCGCCGATCACCGCAGATTAGTCCAAATCCCAGAAATTGTTTATGTTAATGATTGCAGATTAGTCTGTGGCACCACAGATCACGGCAACTTATAACTCTTTCTGTGATATGAGCTGATGTGCTGTGCCAGAAACAATAACCGATCTGCGGCCACTAAAATAAGCAATTACTGGATCTAGGGTTGATGTGATGTGATCTGCAATCATCTGCTATGTTTAGACAGAGCGTTGCATTTTAAAAACTAAGACTACACTCTGAATGTACTGCTTGTTTTATGCAGCTTTTCTTAATTTACGACATCTGCATTTTTGCTTCCAGGAAACTGAAACGTTTGAACTCAATCTAGGTCACGTATGAGTTTTTAGTTTCATACTTTTTATGTTTAATTTGTGCTATTGTACATGTGTATAGTGTGTTCTGGGTTATGGGCCATGTTGCCTGATTCAAATAAATGAATTCATGGATGAATAAGAATGTCGGTGTAACGTTGTTTTTGACAAAGTACATGGTGGGCCATAAAAACGTGGCACTTTACTTTTGTCCATATCTTCGCCAATTAATAATCGATTTCTAAAATTCTTTTACTGGCACACTTTACTGACAATGTGCAATAATGTAATTATTACATATCTTTTTACAACTTAAATCCGTCTTTACACTACTTTGTGAAATATGAATGAAATATGCATGTATAACGATAATAACAAAAAACATTTTGGCAAAATTGAAAAAAAACACTTCAGACCAACATTGCGGTAAATGATCTGTATAACACTAGACTGCGTAGGTCTAACACAGTCTAGTTTTATACGAATCATCCACCGCAATGTTGGTTTGAAGTGTTTTTCTTCATTTACTCAAATGTTTGTTATTATCGTAGAATTTTCTTACATTTGCCTCACAAGGTAGTATAAAGACGCATTTATGGTGTATAATCGGTTAATAATTGATGAAGATATGAACAAAAGTAAAGTGCCACGTTTTTTATAACCGACGGTGTAGTTTATGATTTTTGCTGTAGACTTTAGTGATCCACTGACTGTTATAGACGCCGTCTTTGGAGGTCACTTTTTGACAATTTTCTACTGCACAAACTGTCAAACGGTAATAAAATTTGTATATTACTAAAACTTAATGCTTTTTTAATATTATGGTGTTGTTTATCAGTTTGTTTGTTTGCGATGTAGCGTTGCTGTACCTGTTGCTGGGATATTTGAAATTGAAAAATAATCGCACGAATAAATAGAACGGCACCAGGAAAAATAAAACAAAACCTTTGCCAACGCTATGTCAATTTTTTAGTTGTGTCTGCCAGGTGACAGCACTATATTCGGCAGAGATTTGCTTTATTTTATTTGCTTAACTATTGCCAGCTGGCAATAGTAAAGAATTCTTTAATCATATCCTAGTTTCAGATGCTGAATCGGATCATCACCAAACTCTAATTACCTCTAAGGTGGGCTAAGTCAAATCTTATCAGAAAATGTCAACCAAATTCGTTTGCCATTTTTTATGTAATTCTACTAACTAACAGAAAAATGAATAAATAAAATCCGGATATGACCTATTTGGCGGAGGACGGATGTAAATAGCTGAAGATTTTCGCTTTTTGGAGCCCCAATTTCGGCAGGTCTAATGACGTTGGTTAATTTAAATTTTACATCTGTTGAGCAGAATCTGAAGTTACATAAACCTTATATTTGCATTGCGAGACAAAAACAGTTTTTTGCTGTTTGCACTTTTTGTTGACGTAGTTATGACGTAGTTATAACGTAGTTATGAGGCACTGTAGCAAGTTGTGCGTATTTGCAGCCGTATCATCTGTTGGAGCCGTTCCTGGACATTTCGCTGCCGATTGCATTCGAAGACGAAGAAGAGAAAGAAACGTTCGCGATCGCTGCTACTTCAAAGTTCAGGGAAGAAAAATCCGAGCAGACGACTTTTTATGTGGCATGCGACATCGACGAACATTGTAACGCACATGTCGAGCCAACCGCAACAGAAACTTACCCAGGGTTGTCGTCACACAAATCGACTGCAGAGAACACCTCACACAGCTTAGAAACACATTCTGACAAGGCTGGTGATATTTTAGTCTCCGAGTCCGGGCATCTTTTATCCCTCGAGTATCTTATTTCTCCCACTTCTGGCGGTCAAATTGAGAATCGTAACACTATTGAAGATAAAGAACTAGGTGGTGCTGAGTGGCAAGAAAAATCTGCAGAACACAAAGAAGTGCAAAACTACTTGAATTCAAGCAAAAAGCGGAAAGATGAATCAGAAGATGGAGATATGCGCTCCAGTGAAATAGCGCTTGATAGAACTGTAGTTGCTGCTGCTGACTTGCAACGGACAACGGATAACAACACGCCACTAGCGACACAGACCGAAGCAGAAAAACAGTCGACGTCGGCAAAAGAGCCTGAAATTTTTGGAGCTTTACATAACAAGCAGACGCAGACAAAATGTTCCAGCACCGAATTTTTCGAAGCGAAGGCTGATAGAATACCAGAGAGTGAAATAACTGAAAGTGCGCAGTGCCGAGTCGAGGAGATTGAGGAATTCACCGAATACCTGTCAGCAGTGAAGAAGGCTAAAGAACGACTGAAGACGACGTCAGAGAAACCGAACACAAAGAACTCTGTTCTCAACTCGTTTCGTTTCTACACCAGAGAAGAACATTTGGACGAATACTTCTGCATTACTTGCAATGAAGGTATAGGGTGTTTTTTCACATCTCGTGTCTACAAATGTTCGCCGCTGTGCTTCTTGTTGCAAATTTCTTTACGTGTAGGCCTAAACTCACTAAAACATCTGCATGACAAATCACGATTTTTGTGTTTTTGTGACTAGTGTATTTACTATCTAAAGATTAAAGAACTGTTTCTCACATGTACGAAGATTATTCTAGAGAATATATTGTCTTCTGTTAACGTTATCTGTCTATTAGCCTACATACAGTTTTTGGTCGCTTATTTCTATCGCATTATGCTTGATCTGATGTTTTTGCGTTTGTGCATTTTATTTTAACGCTACTTAGGCCTATGATATCGTTGTAGGTCTGACCGATTTCACGCTGCAGAACGGAACTAAACAGACGTTGATATTCAGTCCTCCGGCCATTCTCGCCATTCATCTCAAAAGATTTGAACAGGTGCAACACTGTTGTTGGCTGGTTTTTCTTGTGCGTGTTTTGAATTGTTTTTGATTATCACTCACCAAGTCTCCGGTTATGTCGGACCATCACCTTAAGTCGATCAGCAAGCGAAGTTTGGCTGATGCTACTTATAGCCTCGTTTATTGTCAACAGTACTATTGACGGTCATGTATTGTAAGTATTGCGATAGAAAATATGATTACTCTGATTTTCTCAAGGTTTTTTATTTTAATTTTATTATTCAGTACTGGTTGTTCATATTTGCTTTGTCTTATTATACCATGCTATTTTTTGTTATATGGGCAGTTGTAGGCCCTAAGTGCCGTTACGGCCTTTCTGACCCTTGGAACACATGTTTTATGTTCACATACTGTTTTTCTGTATTTTCTGACATTGTCCTGTTTTGTGTTTCCAAATAAACTGATGATGATGATGATGATGACTGTACTAATAGGTCGCAATACGGATCTTGCCCGTCCGTTTGTCTGTTTGTCCCGTATTAGCTCATGGCTCAAAACTAAAAGGCGCAGAAAACCAACACTGGTGGAAACGTTCCTTTAAGCAGAAGTAGCCGGTGTGTCAATTTTCGGTCTTAAACGTCAAAAGTCATGGTTACGGTTTTTCGGTTTTAGCCTGGCGGACGGCCACGCAGCGTAGGCAGTAGGCCGACATTATAATTTATTATTGTCAGCAGTGAAAGAAAGTTGGCCATTTTCGATGTGATTTGATGTATTTTATCGCAGTTGAATGTCATGTGTGTTAGACCAGTGGAGGAGGCTACGCGAAAGTATCTCGACATATTGCTTTCGATGAGTATCTGGACTTGACTCCGTACTGTACACGCGTAGCTTGGGTCAGTTTCTGAAGTTATTATTGCTGTTTTATTAATAGTAGCAGCAGCAACAGCAGTTGCTGTTTTTGTTTTTGTATCGTTGTCATCGTTGGGCTTTTATCGGTTTAAACTATTTTTGTGTAACTGCTTCATAATAGCGATGATAATAATAATGGTAATAGCCAAGACAGTCACTGGCATCAGTTCTGGAAATGCGATCGTCCCACAATAAAAAAGCATCGGAGAGAAATGTAACTGAGTCGACGTCAATTTGCCTCTTGATAAAAGTTGGCCCCCTCCTATTTGCTTTTCACAGAATAAATTTAGATTGATGCCGCTGAAGAAAGTGTATGTGGCATGATAGCCAAGCCATTAAACCTAGCGTATGCGATGGAGAAGGAGACATTGAGAGGCAATTGGCCTATACAGTTCACTTAACTTGATATATCAATTTTTGTGTTGCTTTTTTAATTCGTGCAGCGTCAGCAGCCGGAGAGAGTCGAGAAGGAGAGTTTTCAGTACCGTCTGTACGGCGTGATTGTGCACGGCGGATCACTGGAAAGCGGCCACTACACGGCTTGTGTCAGAATGAGATCTGTCGACGTCAGCAGAGCAAGAACGTTTCTACAGAAGAAGTTTCTCGATCGTCAGCTGATGATGGACAAAGAACAGCTCATCAAACTCGTTTCCAGCGACGACCTGACACGTCAACGTCTCGCTGAGTCTACGAACCATCAACATGACGATGAGAATGATGATGATGACGATGAAGGTCGCTGGTTTGATATCAGCGATACTTTCGTACACGAGATCACCAACAAAGACGAACTGTTTGCGAAAGAAGCGTACCTGCTGTTCTATGAACGATTATCTTAGGGCCAGTTTTGCGTTTTTTGTTATCAATTCCGTTAGCTAGCCACCAGTTTTTAATTCGTTATTGGACAACGCTAATCACGTGGTACATCAGTCAGCGCAGGCGCTGACATCGTGAATATTAGTGAAATAAGTTGACCGACTGGTTAAGAACCAGGCTACATGAGCTTGTAGGCCGCCCGAAACGGCTGTTTTTGTTTGTTTTTCAAAATCTTCGAGTTTCATCAGCCGATCAATGTAAAACTTTGTCACATGATCCGAAGTTGGTTCAGATTAATAATTTAATCCCATAATTTTGAGGTGGCTTTCCTCCGAAAAATTAAAGCCAAGACATGCAAAATTCGGGGCAATTTCGGACAATTTCAGACTATGATCCGGAATATATTTGAAACGGATAGAGATATCTAATTGGACAACTTTACGATCGACAGCTGTTTGACGCCTTCGTTTAATAGAAATTAGCGGCACAAAATTCAGTCACAAAACTAAAGACTCTACGCTATCACAGGCTGAACGGTAGTTCAAGCCCTGTGTTAACGGCGACTTTTCTTTTTTATGGGAAAGCCAAAAATTCGACCCCCACAGAATCAAAACCCCTGACCCGATTGAGATAAAATTTGGCAGCGTTGATTACGTCGGCGAGATGACCCCTCATGCAAAATTTCATGTGAATCCCTCCAAGGGGGGCTTCCCGGCAAATAGGTGAAATATACGCAAAAATTTTTCTAGCTGTACATATACCTTTTTTTCAGAAACTCACCTACAGGTCAGACCCTTCGGCCGATTTTTGCGCGCGATGGCTCAAACGACGCGGTCTCGCGCAAGGATGTGCCTATTGGAGGTTAAAAA
>Ga0209367_1001068_pt1 | contig 32084 bp, 20 predicted proteins | sample WorMetLIZISLAND2_FD_187412 | JGI IMG/M metagenome (GOLD analysis project Ga0209367, IMG submission 187412) | Marine gutless worms symbiont microbial communities from Max Planck institute for Marine Microbiology, Germany - Olavius geniculatus... ...
GAGAAGGGATAGGGGAAGGAAAAGGAAAAGGGGAAGAGGAAAGGGAAAGGGAAAAGGGATGGAGAAGGGGAAGGGAAAAGAGAGGTCAGAGAAGAGGAAGGGGGAGGAGAAGGGAAAGGGAAGGTGGAAGGAAGATAGATTAAGAAATGTAGGACGCATGCACGGACGGACACAAAGGTGATTTTATACTCTGTCCAATGCTGTGCATTTCGTTGGACAGACAACAGTATTTACCTTTACATTTCTAAAATTTATAGAAAGTTTGTCATAGAAACATAGTCTGTGCCAAACCAATTTTCCCAGATTGATAAACAGTACTCAGTGTGTCCACCACCAGAACAAACACACATTTGAACCACTGTTCAAATGTCCGTCGTTTAGTTCGTAAATGATCATGTTCCCTGCAGCAGCTGTTCAGATCTTACTTCAGATGATCAACATCTGCAAATTTCTAATTTGGGCAATAATGACTATCGTCGGTTGTTTGCTCTTGTAGTGGACAAATTGAGCATCAAGTCTTCTAATGTTAGACAATGGGCTTTATGAAATTGTTTTTATCAGGAACTTGCCTTTAAAGATATAGAAGTTAATACAGTTTTCGAAGAGTTTGCTTGCCAGCTGCAAAATAAAGAATACTTAATTGCCATATTCAAACACTGACTTTTGTCATGTAAGCAATTTCTTTCTGAACATGTTGCTGGAAACTGCATTATGCTATGATGTATTTTTTACAAAATATGTTGCTGTAAACTTTGTGCCATTTTTTGGAACACCCTGTAGAGCCTGTAATATATTTCTGTCTGTACGCTGTGGTAGCAGACAGCCGAGTCGATGCATCTAGCCACTGTGCATTCAGTGATACAGAAACAACTGCAGGAGCAGAAGCAGCGACAAGCTCAGCAGCAGCAGCTACAGCAACCACCACAGATGATGCTGCCTCCTGACCGGTCTGTATTAGCAACAATACTACCAACGTTAATTTTTATTTTTCGTTGATGACTCTGCAGGAAAACAGGGAAGATTAATAGAACTGCCATTTTCAATACATATGCACAATTATAATCGGCAGTTCTTACAATTTTTGGTTACCATCATTTTTTGTCAAAAAAGAAAGGTCAAACTTTCAGTAAAGGTTAAACTTTTCATTCTCTTATTATGTGTACTGTATATGCAATTTTGCCTGCGAAGGCCATCACCCAAATGATCTATACTGTGTCAGGCGGAACGTTAAACCATACTCACTCACTCAATCACTTTTTCTATTTTTTGGTTACATCTGATATCGCGTTTTGTTTTTTGAATAAAATGCAAAATAACACTTTTAAGTTATAAAACTTTATAGGTATTTTTTCCACATTTTTCCAAGTTAGCAAAGTAGTTGTAGTGGCAGTAGTAGTGGCCACTTTGCATAAGTTTTTTGATAATTTTTTAATAAGTGTTTTGCATTTTCTTTGTAAGGTAAATGGCATTTTTATTAATTTTCATACATCTTGATTTTTCTGAGGTTTGTACAATGCATTTTTTGCCTTCACTTAGGATGATGTAAATGCAGTAAGATTTAGATAATATTTTATGTGCACAGGTATTTTCATAGGATGTCTGCGTGCTATTCTGAAGAGCTGCTATTCCAGATGTTACATTTACAGACAGATCTAAGGTGCAGACACTATCAGGTTTAGAGATTGGGCTAGATTTACTTTTAGGGTTAATGTGCTTCTCTGCTTTATGCTGTTTTTCAGAATGGTGGCCATTTGTAATTTGGCAAACCTTCACTGTTCATAGTGATTATGTATCTCAAATATACTGCTGTTTGGGTTTATTCACAGTGGTATATACATGCTTATTTCTGTCCATGGCCAGTAGCAGTAGTATGGGGAAGTAGTGGTTTGTATTGTTAGAGCATTGATAAACTGTTCGGCTGTGTCATTGTGCATATTGTGTTCAGTGTGTCAGTGAATGCCAATGTCATGCCGTCCACCAGTCAGCTGCCAAGCGCAGTCAGTGCAGTGACAAGAACTGCCGGAGCGTCGTTTGTACCAACATCAGTCATTCGCAACATGGCAGCCGGGCAGCGGCCTGCTGATGACCAACACATCAAGGGTGGTCAGTTTTTGTCGATGTACACGCGCTTGTGTGCACTTGTTTTTTTCTTCAACGGGTCATTTTTTGGGAGTCACTCCAGATGAAGCATTTACTATCGTATCATGTATTGTTTGTTTAACCAAATTAAGTTGTTTTGTATTCAACAGATGTAATCTGTTTGTTGTAGCTAACTACTCTGCTGCATTAGTTTTTACATGCGAGAGCTAGCATAGCACGTATTAGCTATGGTAATTTTGTCTGTCTGTCTGTCTGTCTGTCACAACCTGGTACCATTTCGAGCCTGTGTGAGATAGAGACTTCAGGTTTTCACCATATGATAGCTTTGAGTGTCTAGTATTTCATGACGAAATTTCATGCTGCTGGATGAGGGTCCCGCGAACGAAAGGGAGAAAGAGGGGCACCCCCTAAAAAGACGTTATTTTTTTGCTGTTGGGTTGTCTAGCATAAAAATGGTTGCAGATGGGCACAGACATGCTGCTTATCACAACAAGCACTGACGACAAGCTTCTTAGGAATGTCAACATTGATGACCTTGAGTGACCTTGATCCCCCAAAATAAAGGGTTTTAGTGAATTTTTTCGCGATTTCGGGCTGCGACACACATTTCAAGAGTGAATTGCGCCGAAATGGCTGGAGATAGACCAAGACAACCTGCATATGAAATTTTCAACATTTAATATAGATATTAGCAGTCCAATTCCGGACCCTCTAGGCTCAATGAGGCCTGCACACCCCTCTAAAAAGTGGTTATCTGCTATTGGCTTGTCTGACGTGAAAATGGTTCCAGATATGTACAGACATGCTGCTTATCATAACAAGCAATGGCGACGAGCTTCTTAGGAATGTCAACATCAATGACCTTGAATGACCTTGAACTCCAAAATACCTGGTTTTAGTGATTTTTTGCGATTTTTAGCTGCAGAAGAGTGAATTATGACAAAATGGATGGAGATAGACAAAGATTACCTGCGAACAGGAACTGCCGTAGGCTCTAACGCATCTTATAAGCATTAGTTCAGATTTCTTGTTTTGTTTTACTGCTCCTTTGTTTCTGTTTCTGTTCACAATGTAATGGCTTCTCCTATGCTGAAGTGCTGCTAAGAAACTGCTCATCTTATTTGTCGCATTGCATTTGATGAGCTGCCATTAGAATATTTACGAGGGTCGTTTGATAAATAAGTCACAAAACAGCATCATTCTCTTAGTTTTCCAAATATTAAAAATCCGAAATATACGTTTTGTAGGAAATTTAATTCTGAGTAGCAGCTGTGAGTTTTATGTTGATGACGTCACTATGACGTCATTTATAAACATTAAATACGGCGATGTTGCCACTGAAATCTCCGTAACGAACAGCGTGCTGTTGTTGTATTTTTGTGGGCCAAAAAAATACATGCAAATCATATTCCCTCTGAGATGCATCCAGTATATGGCGACAAGTGCTTTAGAAGTGAACAGTTCACGTTCGGTGTAATAGAATACTAAGTGGACAGAAATTTGTATCATATATCAAGGTGCAATCAGTCGTTTTTCAGTGGCATGGACAGCAGCCAGCATCTTTCTCTACATCAGGCATTCAGAAGTTTGCTGACAGATAGGACAAAATTCACTGAGTGAACTTGGATGACATGTTGAACAAGAAATTTGCGCAAAGCTCACGAGACGCGCGAAAGCCTATAGCATTTCCAGTTCAGTAGTTATAGTTTCAAAAATCGCATATCACTTCGACTTGACCCATCGGGACCATAATACACATCGACCATAGGCGCGTGTGGCGTTGGCGGCGGTGGCGCCTCCTTGTAAATGATATAGACTTGCGCAGCCCGATATCGCGAAAAAAATCCGTAAAACCCCCTATTTTGGTGTTCAAGGTCATTGAATTCAGCGCCAATCGAAAGCCAGTATACGATTTCCTATTAGTGATTAATAGTAACCTAGGCCTTATCTCGCACCGTTACTGAGATACAGCAAGTTATAGGCCAAAAATCGCAAATTTTGGCTACCCCCCTCTCATTTAGCGCCCTCGTTCGGGGTGGCACCCTTCGAATTTATGAAAAAGCTTCACGGTTCCGGAAACTAGAGTCTGCCAGGCAGCCGATGGTGAAGATTTGGAGATCCTAGCTTGGACCATTTTTGCTTATCCACCCGTGTGACAGACAGACGGACAGAATTGCGATGGCTAAGACGCGCTGAAAGCATAGCTGCTTTCGCGCGTAAAAATGAAACATTAGTTTTTAGCGTTTAAAGAGATGGCTTTAACTTGTTAAGTTTATTCATTTTTTCATTTGTATGCTGTTTGTCACTTGTGAGTTATGATAGATTACTGCTGGGGAAAATAATACACATGCAGACTGTGTTCTGTGAACAGATGACGTCACAATAATGACGTCATCATCAAAACAATTTCTACACGTATTCAGAATAAAATTTCTTACAAAACGTATATTTCAAATTTGTTACATTTGGAAAACTTTACAGAATGACGCTGTTTTGTAACTTATTTATCAAACAACCCTCATATAAAATTTTTGTTAAATGTAAAAATGATGAACATGAGTTCTAACAGAAGCTTAGTCAGGAAAAGAAATTGGCACCCCAGCTTTTCAAGCCTGGAACTGCAGATTCAACGGCTACCCGTGTTAGACACAGCAGCTCAGGAGCTGAGTGATTGGATGCTCAATATAATAAGCTTGTTGTTGCCATGCAGGTGACGTGACGTTGGTGAACGAAGGGCCAAACGTTGTCAAAGATGCAATACGTCTCGACTCCACTTTTGCTGCAGCTGCTGCTGTTGGTCTGAGACCGGCACTGGATGGTGTGGTGAATGGTCCCATTTCATATCCCGCTGCTGTAGATGCTGCTATTCTTGCTTCACCCAACTCTCGCCAGCAACTGTCTGAGCAGAGCAGAAATCGTCGACCTCTGATTGGCCAGGGAACCATGAATGCTAATGATATGCCACCTCCAGCTGCTGTGAACTACGGAGCCTTGCCACAGAACGTTGTTGCTCATGCACCAATGGGACGGCCAATTGTGAAAGGTAATCTTGTACCGGAATTCAATAAGTAATGAATTTCTGACTGCAAGAATAATAAACATTGGTTCATCACTGACACAGTCTTCATCATTGCTGCCTTCATTGTGATTATAATAATCGATAATTTTTTTTTTCTATTGGCATTTTTGTTTGTAACTAGCCAGTTACTCAATCTAGCCTTCTACATTCAATTACTCCATCAGCCACAACATTTATGTAGCACTTTGCAATGTGAACGAGTCAGAGGAGCATTTCTATTACTGTGGTAATACTGTTGCAGTGTACTATTACTGAGTTGATTGTGTTATTTGTCGACATAGGTCAGGTGCCGTTTAACATAATGGGTCCATCGTCATCATCGTCAGCCGTTGTGTCTGGAGTCAATAACTGTCCGACTGTCGAGCAGTTACAGTTAATGAGTCAGTTAGCACAGCAGCATCAACAGAGACCAGTCTATGCACCAGGCCTGGAAGCAGTGCTTGGACATGGACATGGACAGGGTCAGCTGCTGGCTGGGTATATACATCAACCACCACCGCCACAGTTATCAGCGATCAACAGCACTACAGTCAGACCCCAGCCGCATCTTCGAGGTACCACATCTTTCATCTAACTGTTGTTAGTAATAATGTGGATAATTAACGAATTCTGCTTTAGGTAACATGTAGAAAATTACGACGTTACATTACAGATTTGCATGTAGAAATGTCGGTCACACAAGGTGGTGGGTACTACTATGACCGACTACTGTTATTGTGTGGCTATCTCAGCAGACCAAGTTGTGGATCTTGCTTGTCTATCTGACTGTCCATCTGTTTTGTGTGGGGTTTTAAATGAAAACTAGAAATTTGGGGCAAAGCCCAATGTGAGTCTGCCCAGTGCCGTAAGTCCAATTGGGGGGAAAACTTAGGAGGTAGAAATTTCCCCAGTAGCAAAGTCACATGTCCCAACTCCAATGCATTAGCGTAAGCGAAACGTGCAGTGCCAACTTAGGGTGGATCAACATCCGCACCTTCAACTTTTTTGCTAGTTGACCAAAGTTCACCAATTTTTTCGTTAGACCATGTAGAAATTGTCCTCGATCAAGTTTGTTTCCGATTTTTTGATATCTCGATCGGTTCCTAAGATAATCGTGGTCAAAATTGAAAGTTGTCCGAAATTGGGCCGAATTTTCGACTTTTTGGCTCTTCCAAATTTTGGGGCCTCAGCCCCCCCCCCAAAAAAAATTGTACATAAGTGATCATGCCCACTTTTTGGCCTGTCATGTGGCATAGTTTCATGGGGGTACTCCCTTTACCCCAAAAGCTACAGGCCCCGATATGTCAAATTTTAAGCTAATTTTTGACCCCTCTTTGAAAAGAAGTTGTAACTGGGATCTCCGTCCTCAGTGGGGGATGTGCTAGTAAGACTTGGTCAATGATCATTTTCTAGCGCATGTAAAAATTTGGGTGTGCAGCACCCCGTAAGGGCTGAAATATGATCTTTCAAAAAAGTCTGTTTTGATGGGTACGATTTTACCACTATATCTCTGTGATTAGTGGATCAAAGTTCACCAAACTTTTATGCCCAACGTGGGAGGAATCGTGGTAGAAAATATGCTTGTCTGATTTTTATGATCTTTATCCGTTCCGGAGATATTTGTCATTGAATTTTGAAGTCATTTGAAATTAAGCCAAATTTTGCATGTTTTTGGCCCCTTAAATTTGTGGGGGGATGGTCCCCAAAATTTTAGACCTAGATTATTTAATCGAACACACTTCTGACTTCTCATCGTCGTGCAAAATTTTGCAGTGATCAGCCGACGGAGCTCGGAGATCTCACGAGGAACGAAAAAAAGAAATAAATGCTAGCAAAATATAAGTTCGCTTCGAAAGCTATCCCTTCCAGGTGGATTAACAAGCATTCGTAGTATAACCAACATTGAACATTTCCCAGGGCAACAGTAACAGGTTTGACAGTTTTCTGCTCAGAACATCAATGGTTAGACAGATGGCTGCGTAATATGTTGGCGCTGGGCTGGCGTATTTTTCTTGATTTGCTTATTGTTGTATTCTGGCTTACCACTCATTAAGCTGGGTCTTGGATTTTTTGTTGATCTTTTTCGTTAGTAGTCTTACCTCAGTAGGATCTCTGACATGCTATTGTTATGTCTCAGCACATGTAAATCTTCTTTTTTTTCTTTGACCTAATAATGGCTCTGTCTTATTCCAGAAACTGTAGAACATCTTCGTTTTCAGCTTTTATTATGCCACTTTGTTTCTGTTTGTTCGGAACACATTTCATCATAATCATGATCGTGATGTGAAGTGTTAGCCGTAGCGTCCTGCTATTGCAATTTATCACCAGAACAGTTTGTTTTCTGTGAGCTGCAGAGTGTTGGTCCTCAGCATTTCTGTGTTCGGCAGATTGATTAATCCAGGTGGCAGGAGGGTGACCTTGAGCATGCTTTAGTCTCCCATTTTTGATGCCTTACATGCAGTGTTTATGTATGTGTTTGTAGGCGTCAGTGGACAGCCAGGCATGCCTACAAGACCTCCTTTACTGCAGGCCGGGGTTCGACCCGTCGGTAATCAGACCAGCTACATGGACAGTGTCGACAAGCACTCTGATGCTGTGGCGCGTCTGCTGGCCAGTGGCGTTGTCACTGACCACCATCGACTTCCTAACATCCCATCACAGTTTGCTAAGACCGTTGATGAGATCGAGTGTAATCCGGCGCCACCTGCTGCTAATTAATATTCTTCTTCCTGTCTGAACACTCGCTGATATTTTTGTAAGTCGAAACTTCGCCCCCTGAGCGAGTGACCGACTGATTGCTATTGATTCATTGACTGTGTACATAATTATGTTGCCGCCTGCTTGAACGTTAACAATTGAATGAATGATGTCGTGAATGTTTGCAAGTTTTTTTCTGGTCTGACTGAGGTCTGAGTCGAGTCGGTTTGAGTTTCAATCATTTGAATGCCACACCTGTCGGTGATGGTGATGATTAATTAGTTAAGCATAATTTTTTTGTTTTGTCGAACGTGTGCACAGTTTGTCGGACTTGAGACTACGTTGCAGTTGCATTGCATTTGCCATACTAGATTGAACAGACTGGACCACTGCGTGGCAGTGGTATCTTACTTACTGTAAGCTTAGTTACAGCAGTGGTGCACAAACTCAGGCCCACGAACCTCTTTGACACGTTAAAGGTTGTCATCCATCCCAGAACGTCCAACAGAAAAATGACCACCAATGCAAGAAGTAGACTTTCTTAACTTTGTGCTTTGCAATTCTAATGGACAAAATTATATTTAACGATATGTCAATTTGTGGGATGCATATTTAGCTTATAGAAATGTTGAAGCTTACTTTCTGGATGTATTCATTCTGCTGATTGAACCTAATTGCACTGATTTGTCTTGTAAATAAAGTATTTTTTAGTAAGGTAATTGAGAATGCAGTCGCATAATGTAAAGGCAAATGCCATATAAAAACAAAAAACATGCCATATAAAAAGTCGATAACTTTGATAAAACAACGCGAGTATGATATTATAATTAGTGGCCTCACGACTGCGTTTAGTGGTCTTCGTCTGAAAGTGTTTGTGCACCAATGACATACGGTTCTGTATTTCCAGTCTGTTAGTGTTGCGATGTCTTCTTGCCTGTTTGTTTGTTTATTTTTGGTTTCAACCAGTATTATGTTTTTGCATGTAATTGCAGTGAAATAATGCACACTGCTTTCCATATCTGCCCTATTTGGGTTTTTGCTGGTGGTACTGCACAAAATTTTCTGCTGCATTGCGACTGCCAAAGAAGCTATAGCATGCGTGACATTGCATGTGCTGCAGCTGCATTTGGTGATGAGTCGTATGAATAAGACAAGTGGGGGACGCCTAGATTGTGCAAAGCACACTATTGCACAAATTCTTGCTCTTTTTGCTTTTGTTTTAAAACTGCTGTACAAAATCACACTAAATTCGGAAGTGCCGTACCTGTTATTTTCTCAGGAACTGGTGCAGAAATTATCCACAGGCAACGTTCCACTAAAAAAGCAGATGAAGCTGCAGGCCATTTTATTGGATATACATGTATCTTAGTAAGTTAATGGGATATGGCGTCCCCTACATCCCCGCCCTACTACACGCTTGGCTGCATCTGAGTGAACGCGCATCATTTGACGTTGTATAGTTAATATTCACTTGTCTTAAGCGCAGCTCTGTACAACATCTGGCCACAGTTGATGATAATGGTTTGTTCAATGCATGCTCTGCAACGTTGCTTCAAGTCATTTGTAAAAATACACATTTCTCAAAATCTCGTCCCTGTGTATTACACACTCAGAATTTAATAGGTCTAATGGCACTTGCATTTCAGTGGTTAAAGTATTGGTCTCATGAGCTGTGACTTTCAGGTTTCATTTCTAATCTTTCTTTGGTCGTATGGAAGCAATTTTGAGAAAGTTGCTTTGCTACTATGCGCTTATGGGTAGGTGAGTCAGTTCAGCCTTTGCCTTTAGCGGAATGGCAAATGAGCATCAGCTTACGGGCTACGGGATGAAAGCCTATTGTGTGGTTAATGTTATCATAATTTTGTTTTGTCAAAAGTCTCAAGCAAAACTTTATTGACATTAGTAATTGTCACAGTGTAAAACTGTGAAAGTGAGTTCTAAGAGTACCCAATAAGACTTATTTGAAATGTTGGTAATGATATCAGGCTTTCCACAATTTTTTTCTAGACTTTCTTGTAACTATGTATGTAGTTTGTACAATGGTTACTCGTGATACTTAATCCCATAAATCTGATTTAAGTTGCATTGCAACTGTACTTTAAATTTTAATATCCTACATAGAACTGTCGGGCTATTTCGCTGTTTAGTCAATCGTGACCATGATACGGTAGGCCTATTGTATCGGCAAGTAAGCGGATAACCCTACATATCCGAACAGAACGAATGAGTGGATGAATAGGCCTGCGTGAGTTTATAATAGGCCTAGCTGACTATTAACAAAGAATAACGATGACGACACGAAATTAAGTCTTATTTTGGTAACCGCGTTCGTGCAGCAATTATGTAGGCTTTCGCTTCGGCGCTCGTATATTCTGTAGCCTAAGCCTACGTGTCGTCTGTCGTGACTATCTGCAGACCCCCAGCACTGCTGTCCGCGGCTTATGAGAATGACGTACGTCAGAGCTTCCGGCCGCATAGCTAGCGAGTACCATCAAGCGCCTGCACATAGTTTACCTGCTCGCATCGCAGTCAGCTCTCAAAAGAAAACAGCAATAGGCCCTATACTAGGTGTGACGATGTGGGCCTATATCGCAGTCCTTTGATGTTGGCAAAACGGACAGATTGGCGCGACGTAATCTTTGAAATTGCGAGTGCAACGCGACCGCTAAAGTGTAACTAAATACTAGAACGATGTCATTCCAGTGCCGACGTATTGTGCGGCTGTCTTTTACGGACGGACTTCTACGCCATTTAGATCATTTATAATTACTTACGGTACGAAATTACGGCTGATTTGCGGTACAGTCTAAACCGAATGTCACATACAGGGTGGTCCATAAAAACGTGGCACTTTACTTTTGTCCATATCTTCGCGAATTATTGACCGATTTTCGAAATTCTTTCACTAGCATATTCTGCAGACAATTTGCAATGATGTGGTTATTATAGATATCTCACCACACTATAAATGCGTCTCCACACTACTTTGTGAAGTATTTATAAAGTATGAATGCATAACGATGATACTAAACAAATATTTCGGGAAATGAACAAAAACACTTCAGACCAACATTGCGGTTAATGGTCTGTGTGACACACTAAACTATGTGGGTCTAACACAGTTTAAGTGTCATACAGATCATTCACCACAATGTTGGTCTGACGTGTTTTTTTTCCATTTATCTAAATGTTCTTTAATATCGTTAGTTTTTTTACATTTATATTTCACAAGGTAGTGTAGAGACGCAATTATGACATGACGGAATATGTAATAACCACGTTATTGCAAATTGTTCGCAGAGTGTGCTAGTGAAAGAATTTTGAAAATCGGTCAATAATTAGCGAAGATATGGTCAAAAGTGTAGTGCCACGTTTTTATGGACTACGGTGTATTAAGTTCCACTTTTGAATGATTAGCCCAGGACAGGCCTACGGCGTGGTCGCCTTGACAAGTCGACATCTCATTTTAGGCTTCGTAGTTAGGCCCCAGAATGGTGAAGCAGCCTTGTCCTTAGGCTGCTATACCGACAGTCGTGTGTATGGTAGGAGCACTGTAGAAATTGACGTCACCGACCCGTGTCGACCGATCACATTGCCTTAGCTGTCACTCCACGCTTGAGTGTTTTTGCTTTATGCGTTAGCTCAGAGCGACGCTATACTGTATTGCTCTCTGACCCTTTAATAGCACTTGCCTCATATTTAGGCCGGCCTTTTGCTGTAGGCCTAGCCTAATATTCTGTTGGGTGTTCGAAACACAATCTGCGGTTGTTGGTAGGACGATGTTGCGGCTGCTGAAGAAGAAGTCGTTACGTCGCAAGGCCTGGTGCATGGGTTCGTTCCTGTGCCGTGAGATCGACGAGCAAGTCTACGCCAATGTCAGTCACCGACTGCAGCGCTGCGGCGGTGTCGAGACTCGCGTCAAACTCTCAGCCAAGGGCTGGTCTGCCGGCGGCGGTCACAACATGCCCAGTCAGTTCTACGGTCTCGATATGATCAGCGCGGTTCAACCGGACACCGTCTTCGTCAACGTTCTTCTCTGCGTTTTTCGGCGCGCCGACGATGCCGCTGACTTTCCGTTCGAGACCGTCGCGTACAAGTTCGACAGCGCGGGCGGGCCGCGCGACTTCCAGCAGCTGTTCAAGAGTCTGTGTGCTCCGTCCGTGAAGAACACCGGTCCCGCGCTCATCAAGAAACAGTCGGTGCTGCCGGCACGCGGCACGACCGCTGGCAGAGCTGCTGCAGGAGGCGGCAAGCGAGGTGGAGTGATGCCGGGGAGACCGACCCACGGCGTGATGGGCACAGTTGCGCCTGAGCGCTGGGCGGCGAGGGATCGAGCCACCCCGCGTCTGTTTGCTTCCAGGTCACTGGACGACTTGCTGGACGAGAACACAGCGACGTTGCACTCCCGCCACCGCCGTCACTCGGTCGACAATCTGGATGATGATGACGACGACTACAGTCTGGACAACGAGCTGACGGAGGACGGTGACGCCGACGCTAGCACTTGTTCCACGTCGAGTCTACAGCCTGCAGTCGTTCTGCCGGCCGACGTCGCCCTGGCTAGGATACACGGCGCCATGGACGGTGCCTGGTGGTCGGAAGACGACGAAGCGACAACGGCAACGCGTGTAAAGGACGTCGGAGTCGCAGCAACCTTCCCAGACGCTACGGACAGTCTGCGACAACAGCGACGAGCAGGACTGGAGTGTTGGACGAACGGCAACGACTTGGCCTGCCAGGCGTACATGACGCCAGCAACCACCAAGACCACTGATGTGACGCAGTTCTTCGATGACGATGACGACGATTATGATGACGCTGCTGATGAGTTCAAGTGGGTGTTCAGCAGTGATGATGAAGATGAACAGCTTGCTTTTGATTCCAGCTTCGGCGCGGCGCTTGCTCAGGTAAATTATCATGGATGCGACGTTCTCGAGGATTATAGTGTTGGATATTTTGAGTTTCGGCCTTGTTTACAATACAACTGTACCCAACTGTAGTGGAGCTGGACCTATGATTACTGTCAAAGAAGAACGGGTATACAACCGTGCTTCTCTAGCCATTAATGTTACAAGTAGCTGTTCATTGACTGTGTTTAAATCCAGGTTGAAGACACACATTTTCCGTCAGACATTTAACCTCAGCGACTAGTTCTGTCCGCCAGCGCCACTAAAGTCTTTTTAGCACATACTGGTGCTTTACAAGTCAGATTATTATTATTATTATTATTATTCTCATATTTTGCGGTTGGGAAATTATCAGTGATAGAAACCGAAAATAGACAAAACGACTTTTAAAACATTGCTTGCATGGAACGTGATGATAGTCTTTATTAAAACACATCGCTGTAAACACAATGCAAAACATACTGACATGCTAAAAAACTAAAAAAAACAGTCTTTGTACAATACACGGTACATAAAATAGCACTCGTCAATATTATTTATTTTAGAGAGAAGTTCGTAGTTATGCGGTGGCGAACGTGTGCAATATGGTGTAGGGCCTGTAGGCCTACTGCCCTCGGGTGTTAAGAGTGGTCGAAGAGGATGAGTAGGTAGGCTATGTACTTGATAGAGCGGAACAGTTGTTCATCAGCCTGTTCACAGAGTGCAGCAACAGTGGGCAAAGAATCATCGGTATAATAGCCTAATTTGCCAGCTCGTTTCAAGAAACTTTTCAATTTATTCTTCTCGCCAGCATTAACAAAGCCCCACCAAGCGGGGGGGGGGGCGAGAGCAGTTGATAGGAAGATTAACTGCAGACAGGCCTGAGGCATACCATGAGCCCGTAGCGTTCGAACACCGTAGAGAGTACGTGCACAGCCTGCCATGACGGTATCAATGTGTTTAGTCATGGAGAAGTTATAAGATAATGTGACACCCAAAGCTGTTATATGCTGCACCTTGTCGATTCCCTTAACAGCAGGTGGAGGAACATCAATGCATCGGTTGCACCTCGGTCTAACGAAAGGCATTTCGCAGGATATTTTTGGTAATTAAGTTTGATGGCTTGCCGGCCCAACCTTCAACATGTTACGTGAGGGAACGATCTATAGTCTTGACCACTTGCCTATCTGGTTCTCTTGCTAGTTGGAACTTGAAATTGCCTGTGAACTTGTTGACAGTTGATGACTGATCAAAACACGTCATATAGTTTTTGATAGATTCTTTAACATGAACTAAGAAATAACTGGTACGGCTGCGCATGGCGGGGCTTGCAGTCTACGGCAGTCTATTTTGGATACTCTAATTAATTTTTTTCCGTTAATTTATTGACTCCAGGTAGACTTCAGGCAGTCGAAAGCAGCGAGCGCGCGTCAGGCGGAGTCAGCGATGGCTGCCGGTCGGGACGAGATGGCGTCAGATCCTGTGAAGCACAGATACAGCAGACGAGTAGATCAACATCAGAGAACTTCGCGCCACTCCACTCACCATCAGCAGCAACACGCATTTGCACCTGGACCTGCAAGCCCCGCCATGCGCAGCCGTACCAGACCGGTATGACATTATCACAGAAACTACATCATCATACCGGCATATCATTATTTAATACTTTCAGTGTACCGCTGAGAATAATTATTATACAGTACTTAACAGATTCCACTGTCTAATAGAGAACGACAATTATATTTCTTGACGTGACGTGTGACGTATACTGTGAAGTTGGAACCTGCTGTGCACGTGCGCTGGATGGTCAGGTTGAAGTACACCGTGTCTCAATAAACAAGCCACTTTTGGTTTTTCTTAATTTTTAGTTACGAGCCCGGAGAGCAGAGTTCAAAGCTCAGAGTGGTAAGAGCTGGGGTGTGAATCAACTTTCCCCCAGCTAGAGGGACTTGGGGATCGTTTTGATGCCCCCAGTGGTCAGGTACGTGATTGGTAGTTTTGTGCTTCACCTTTTGTGTCCTGCATAAGCCAACTTGAATTAGCGGGCCCCTGTTCATTGAACAGTCTGAATCCCCACGGTTGCTAACTTGCTAAGTTGCTATGCCACTGAGTGACCGATTCTAAGTGGCATGCATGTTGGGTTGGCGTGTATTGGCTGGATGCAGGTGTCTCAGCACAAGTCGTCGTCACGACGTCATCGTCGACTGCCAGGTCTTCACGTCATGACGTCATCGTCGCGTCGACCTCGCGACGTGCCGACTCAGTTCGAGTTTCGTCGCGTCAGGTCCGAGACGTCACTCACCGCGCGCGGCACTGCAGGTGATCATCATACAGCTGCAGCAGCAGCAGCAGGCAATACAGTTGTGAATACTGCAGGTGCTGCGAGGGGACTGCCAGTGTCCAGACCTGTGTCGTCAGCGCGATCGTTAACAGGCGGCGCCACCGCTCAACGACGTCGAGTCTACAGCATGTCCGATCACAGACGCGTCTATTAGTAGCCTACAACATCAGCACCAGTCGCGTCGTGGCTCATTTGGGGAGCAATTTTAAGCCGTCGGAAGATTGTGGAAAAATCTTATTCTTGACGGAAATTTTTCGTCCAAATGCAAAATTTTAAGCTGAAATAACCTAATTTGGCGAACATTTAGGGGCAGAAGTGTAATTTTGAGCACCCATAATCTGCTCTGTCGAATATATTTGCAGTGTCTGTCGGAAAATTGAAACTTTCTCTTTTGCCTACTTTTTGAACGCACGACGCGACTGATTAGCAGTTAGCACTTAGTTTATCATTTCGCCGCGATATTTCGATTGGTTCGGAACTGGAAGCTTATAGCTTATAGCGGCGTCGTGCCAGAGGCCGTGGCAATTGTCTAGTGCTCCCCTAAATTTTAGCCTGTTTGGAAATGTTTTTGGTCCAAAAATTTGCTTTCAAAACTACAAAAAAATTGGGGCTGGATATTACCATTTTGGGGAAATTTTAAGACAAAATTTAAATCGAGCACCCAAATGTCTTTTCCGTTGGAAATTTGCAACCGTCTACCGGAAAACTACCGGTAAAACATTCTGCCACTAACATTTTAAACCCACGCACGACTCCGTTGTATATAGTCCTAACCAGTGGCGTATTTAGGAATTGGCAAAGGGGGGCATGGTGAGCGCGCAGAGCGCGAGCCTATAACGGGGGTCTGGGGCGGAGCTCCCAGCGGGGTTCAGGGGCAGAGCCCCTGGTTGGGGGGTCAGGGGGGCTTTGCCCCCCTGAAGCTGAAACACTTTTTGCTTTTGAACGTTCAATGGAAGCCACAAATTCGCCCATTTTTTCTAAAATTTGGAAACGCAAAAAATCACAGATATTTGCGTTGTTTTAGCAGAATATAGAGTTTAGCAAGCTACAAAACGTCGTCACGGATTAATATGAGTTATAAAAAGGCAATAAACTTAACAATAGGCACAGTAGGCCTACAGTACAATAATAAATGGGTCGTGCCAAACTCGTTCTGTCGTCGTCAGAATGCTTGAAACGTTGATCGTCGCCGATGTCGTCGCTCGCAAGCGGTGCGCCGTGTCTTTGGCGTTTGACATCGTAAAACGTATGTGGTCTGACGCTTTGCCATTGTCGTCTCCACTCGCTAATGACTAAGCTGAGCTTATAGTTACGTTTTGCCTATCTTTTCTTTGGCTTCTAGCTGTTCCGTGTGCGAGTGGCAGGCTGACAGCAAATGCTGTAGCCTACATAAGATAGCGGGCGGGCGGGCGTGCGTACGTCCAAACTGTCCATCTCTCCAGTGAAATAGAGCACTCTGTCGCTTAATGACATTATGATATCATGACACTGGCATACGGAGCTTGGTTTTTTTATGGGATTCTCGTACTAATGAGTTCTGATAGGCCTAACGTCGGCATACTGTATCCATGATCGATGCGATGCCGCTGTTATCTGAGAATAGGGCGTGTCACAGTCTCAGGGCAAAGGAACGCATCTTACGAGCGTTGCCATAGTCGCGTTACGTGCAATAATAGGCATATCTCATTTGGATGGGCTTATATTTCATTTGCTGTAGCCTATGCAAGTTGTGGGCGGGTTCATCTCGGGTTAAACTCAGATCTGACATTTTAAAATATTAATTATCCACCGCCCATGGCGTACGCCAGCCAACGCCGACTGCCTTGCTGTTGGTTCCATATGTCAGTGCCGTGTCACTCACCCATGGACACTGAACCCGGCCGCCGTGAAATATTATAGGCCTATACGGCTTGCAGCTGGTTTTCAAAAGCGTTCCGCGACGTCGGCGCGTCATATCCGATGCAATTTCACATGGTCATTTTAATCGCATATTGTATCGGTATGAAAGAAGACCATCAAACATTGTTGAATTTTTGCAGTTCTTGCTGGAAAATGGCAAAAAACGCACCTTTTTATATAAAGTCGCCTGTAAAACATTTTTTTATGGTCGGGCCAAAGGGGGGCATCGCACCGTGCCCCCCTTAAATACGCCACTGGTGTCCCCACCGCATGGGAAAGGGGTCTGGGGAGGAGCTGTGCCTCCTCCGCAGAAAATTTTTGATTTTTTCTCATGAAAATGATATATTTTGGTGCATTTTTGGCACTACTTTAATTAAGTAACTGAGTAGGCTTCTGGGGGCACGTCCCTCAGTGCCCCCCCTTCTGGGGCTACGCCAGTGGTGTTTTCATCATCATCGTCGTGTCGAATGTCGATTGCTGGGATCGGTGAGCTTCGATTGGTTCGCAGTGGGCCTTCGTATGTGCGCCGATGTCGCGCGTTCTCTTGCGTTAGCTGGGCTTTCTTTTTTCTGCTCTAACAAACTTTCTTCCTAGCACTACTTCGGGGTCGGATGTAACCTGAATTTAAACTAATGTTCAGAATTTTCTTGTTGGCTTGGTTTTTCCGTTACGTGCTAGCACAAACACTTCTGTCATTTCTGCTAAGCATAATGTGCACCATATTGACGGTTTTTGTTATTGTTAATGCTATTTTTTGTGTTTGATTTTGTACTTGGAAGGTTTTGAATTGATTTGTGACAAAATATTCGTCGTACCGTTTTGTAGCGTGTCAAACCGAAGTGTCTGACAACCTGCTTCTGTTTGTGCAATAAATTGTTAATTTTCACTATTGTGTTTTTCCGTGTATATAATGTATATCAGATTTTTTTCATGTTTTTATATTACAGGTATGATTTGTTAAAAATATGTGCAACTTATGTAGTGTAATTTTACCGGACTCAGAAGGAAGTCCTAATACTCGGTTTCGAGTGTAGAGCCCAGAGCTAAAAATTAGCACACCCGTCACTTTTGGCGGGGGAGGGCGTTCACGCAAATTTTGGCTTTTATATATTTTTAGTTCACGATTTAGATGCCATGCGAGACGGACGGACGGACGGACGGGCATGGCTAGTATTGCGGCTCATTAGGATGGTTACACAATGGAACTGTGTTGTATTCCGTATTACCAGTAATGTTAGACGAGACCGGATTCTCGAGATTGAGGACGATGCCAAGACCAAAACCATGAGATTAAGGCCGAGACAGAGGACAGCAATATGAGGCCGAAATCGAGGCCGGGGCCAATAATATTGTTCAAGGCTAACTCCAAAACCGAGGTAAGGTAAAGGTAAAGGGAGCCATGCCCCAGCTGGGGCGTAGGCGGGGTGCTCATGTCCCACTCGCGGCCGTTGAGCCCGTAGGTGGATAAACCACTTGAGTTTGTGACGCATGGCCAGTGCGACGCAGGCCTCGGGGCATCACCGCCCTTTGACCGGTGCCAAATTATACTGCTTGGTGACAGAGGCACATGTGTGTGAACAACTTGCCTAAGGTCGTTACCCGGCAGTGTCCTGGTGCGGAGTCGAACCTGCGCCCATGTATGACCTCAGGATTACAAGTCCGGTACGTTACCGTTAGACTACCGAGCCACACCAAGACCGAGGCCAGATGGAGAACTATAAAAGCGACAATGACAACATAAGCCATAGAATTTTTACGGTCTTAACAAGGACAAGGCACTAAGACCGAGGCCAGGCCGAGTCCAAATGCTTAAGGCCGAGGCCAAGGCCGAGACCATGGTTTCCAGGCCAAGGTCAAAATTTTGGAAAACGCTGGACAGACAGATGGAACGACAGATGGACATCGTTTTAGCAGACCTGAGAGAAAAAGAGAAGATGTATAAACGACAACCTCAAAAGCAGCGCAGTTTGATGTCAAAGTCGACCAACATAATAAAAACACGATTTCAAAACAGCCTAGGAGTTTGCATAAGACTCAAAACGGGCAATATATTGTCGCATTGTCTGCACCGCTCAAACAAACGTCGCTCATTCTTAACTATTGCGCTGTTTCGTTGTAGTTCCCGGTCAGCCGAGCAACTTGCAGGGCGTCGCACTATCAGCCAATGCCATTCAGCTGAGCTGGGACCACCCAGATGGCGCGGTCATTGACAACCTCGTGTCGTATGAGCTTTACTATAACGACTCGATGCTACGTCGCAGCGTGCACGTCACCATATCGCCCCCTGTCAACACGCACCTGCTGACAGACCTCAGTCCCGACACTGTCTATCATATACGTCTGACCGCCAAGTCACTGCGTGGGGAGGGCGTGCCCACAGCCACCATCCAAGTCCGCACCATGGAATACGGTATGTATACACCCGCTTCGATTTTTCATATTTTATTCACCAAAAACACTAATACAGAGAAACTCGTGAAAACGAAGCTCGCAAGACATATCAAGCTCGGAACAGTTTTTTATGGTAGCCTTAAACTAGTAGCCTATCATTGGAGGCTAAAATAACGCTAGCTCATGCAAGTTAAAATCATGAAACAAAATTACATCATGCAGTAGACTTCAGATATACTGTACTTGGAAGAACCCAAGTAAACTGGATTGTATATATCTAAAAAGTGATCTAGGCCTATACAGGAGATACAGAGATTCAAATCATCCATTATTGTGAATAAAAAATGTGTTAGGAAAAAAAAAACTATAACTCAGTGTCATGTAAAGTCGTCTCTGTAGATTTAGTGTTACCGGTTTCTTTGACTTAATAAAGGTTTTCATGTGTTTTACCATAAAATGTGTTTATACCTTAAAACAGTTCGGGAAAGGAGGTCGAAGTTTTACTGCATGCGTGTAGCCTACATTGCGAAGTCCACAGCGTAAAGTGAACAGTTTCAGCACTTCGTTCTAAAGCCATTTTTATATCATGGACAAAACCCTGAGAATAACTTATCTGAAAAATTCTCAGTTTTGCAGCAATATATAATTACTCATAATAAAATCTATTGTAAGGGTGTTTGTTTGCCTGTCTGACGAACAAATTAGAGCACGCCCCCTGGTGACTGTCGATAAAACGCGATAATAAAATCATGGTCGTGTAACGTATGAATGTTTAACTCTAAATATATTTTCGCATTGATAAAAATTCTAAAACAATACCGGGTTTTTTTTACAAGATAGCTTTACACATTATTAGCCTACTGTCTGATTTGGTTAGCAAGAAAGCAGAAAGATTATTTCCGAACGTCCGACACCATTACAAAGGTAGAAAAATTTGCCCTAAATAGACCGTCAGCAAGGTTTTAGCTAGGTTCTGCTATTTCAGCGGAACAAAGAGTGATGTCTATAAGCGTCGATGGCAACTTGTGAAATTTTTGTAGGCCTCAGTTAGACATTTCACCTACGGCCTTTTCGCAGATCATAGATTTCAGAATAGTGTAGGTTTCTCCGAGTTGACATAACGCTGGTTGGCGATATTGCTATTAAAATTATCAGAAAGTTACGCTGTTTTAGAAAAATGGATAAAATGTGTATTATGTTAATTTTGGTGTCCACGAACCTATAAGTGTATCTTCAAAATTTTGGTTGGGTGCGTGTTATGTAGTTGACATACGATTAGTTTAGTCAAAACCAGTGTTATTAGGAGGGGGGCTATCTGTCGGTTTGACCACGTTAGAAAGGAAAAAAGTAGCCACTTACTTGAAAATAAGTTAGCTGAATCATGTAATTCTCAGTTTTGCAGAAATATATAAATACTCATAATATCTGTTGCTGTATACCACACTTATGTTATGCAAAGCTTGTTCAGTTTACATTAGGTTGCTAAAGGCTATTTGTGTTTATTTTCTCAGTATTTTGTGTTATATTTAGAGCTGTCACAATTGACGCGTTAATTAACGCGTTAATGCGTTAATAAATTAACGTGCGTTAAAAAAATTAACGCGCTTTAAAAAAATTAACGCACATACGTAAATTTATGTTAATTTACTAAATTTTGTGAAGCAAAAGTTGAAATATTCCGTTAAACTGCGGTTATTTGACATTCAAATGAATTCGAGTAACTAAACTGTAGTTTTCGTTCCATCACTACTGTAAATAAATAATTATTTTGATTTCGATGACATGCTAATACATTTCTATGCTACCTATGACGTCAGTTATTGTTGATTATACGTTTAAAAATGTGTTTCTAACTTTTTATATTAGACAGGCAGGGCCCCTCAAACGTCGGAAGGCCTGTGATAACTTATCCCCCTACTCTCCCTCTCGACGGGACTGGGTGCGTTAATTTACGCGTTAATTAATGCATTAAAAAGATTAACGCACTGCGTTAATGCATTAAAAAAATTAACGCCTTGACAGCTCTAGTTATATTGTTTCTGTGTGAATTATTTTAAATTAGTTTCTGCATTAATTTGGTAATGTGTAACAAAGCTTTATTTCTGGCATCGCATGCAATAGATAGTTTAAATGTTCTAACTTGGTTTAGTTGTATGCTTATTTTGGGTCCATTTTGTTCGATTTTGGCAAACACAGATTTTCATATTATGATTATGCAGATACCGTACTGTATGGACGGAAGGAAGGATCTTTTGTCACTGTGGTCCCAACGCAGCTGCCGCTCAAATTAGGCCAAATTGGGTATACGCTGCAACCTGCCACAATATTCTGCCTGTACTTATAAAATTGCAATATTAGGTGTATTGTTAATGGCTCCTGACATATTTTTTGATGCAGTGGCGTCGTAGTTGGGGAAGGGGAGACATCGGACGGGGGGCAATTGCACCCACGCCCTAAATTTTGGATCGGCGAAAAAAATTTTCTTGTCTGGAAATTTTTTTTAAGAGTACCAAATTTGTTGCTGGAATCTTTCAGTTTAATGAAATTTATGAGCATAATTGAAATTTTTGTCACCTGCCTGAAATTTGCCGCTGTCTGTCGGAAAACTGCAACTTTTTGCTCTTCTCCAACTTTATACAAGAAATTCAAGCCAGTGCTCACGAGACGCATGAAAGCATATAGCAGTTCCTGTTCGCAAATTGTCTTAGTTTATCTCCATATATTTCGTCTGAATTTACTCTTGAAGTGTGCGCCACAGCCGAAGATCGCAGAAATCGATAAAACCACTTATTTTGGAAGTTCAGGGTCTTACAAAGTCATCTATGTTAAAACGACTAAAAAGCTCGTCACTAGTGCTTGTTTTGATAGGCAGCATGTCCATGGTGATCTGCAACCGTTTTCACAACAGCGGTAAAATAACGACTTTTATGGGGGTACCGCTTTTTGATGCCCTAGTGCGCAGGTTTCCTTGAACCTAGAAAATTGAGACTTGAACCGTCGAAATCTACGTTCAATTGTGAAAATTTCGTACGCAGCTTGTCTTGGTCTAGCTGTATTGATTTCGGCGCAATTCGCTCTTGAAATGTGTCTCAAAGCCCAAAAGCGTTAAAAAAATCATTAAAAAACTCTATTTTGGTGTTCAAGGTCATCCAAGGTCATTGAATTCGACGGCAATCGAGAGCCCGTGTACGACTTCCTATTAGTGATTAATAGTAACCTAAGCCCTATCTCGCACCGTTTCTGAGAAACAGCGACTTGTTGGTTGAAAATCGCAAATTTTTTCCACCCCGCTCTTATTTAGCGCCATCGCTGGGAGTGACTCCTTTCGCATTTATGGAAAAGCTTTACGGATCTTGAAACTAGAGTCAGTCGAAGGTGAAGATTTGGTGACCCTAGCTTGCACGGTTTTTGACTGCTCCACCCATGTGACGGACAGACGGACAGAATTGCGACGGCTAAGATGCGCTATATGCTTTCGCGCGTAAAAATCACACTACGCCGCTGATTTGACGAAAAAAAACGTTATAGGCTACTTGTAACGGTCCATTCAGACTCAGAGTCAGTGACTCTGTCACCAACTGAGCCGGAATTAGTTTAGTTTGACAAATTGACACCGCACTGTGCCAGAGGAATGAAAACTGGTGTAAAATTGGACAGACAGATGCGGATGGTTCATGTCCGCCGCAGGCCAGTAAAAATTTCACGAGGCGGTCTGCCTCCTCCGCAGAGTCTAGTGGCGACTTTTTATGTCGGTGAAAAAAAACTCGCACCGCCTGTGTGAGATTGCCAGAATACCTCCATTGGGTTAAGAATGAATTGGATTTTTTAAAAGTAGCTTGAGTATAATACTGGGTCCACTAGAGACAGATTAGTGCGGTTTGGGACAGTAGTCAGGAAGAGGAGTTGGTGAAGTGTTAAGTCGCTGCCGACGGTTACGAAGATGTTGATGGTTATTCTGCGACAGCTCCTAGCGGCGCGCCGCAATCGGTGGAAGCCAGTGCCGTGAACACATCCTGCGTGCGACTACGCTGGCAAGCACCGCCCCAGCGCCAGCGCAACGGACAGATTGTCGGGTACCGTGTCATCTATGCGCTGGACCACCCACCAAGCACCAGCAGCGACCCACCGCGCGACGCCACCACCCTCATGATGACCGGCACCGACCGGTCGTGCCTAATCGCCGGCCTGGCCACGTGGACCGTCTACCGGGTCTGGATTTCGGCCTTGACGCGCGTCGGAGAGGGCCCGCACTCGGACATGATAGTGGTTCAGACCGACGAAGGCGGTACGTCCGCTGCTGAAACAAAGTGCTGCTTGCTGCCGGCGATAAAATACTCGGGCCAAACTGTTGTGGTTGGGTATAGGTTTTGTAATCAATCTGGTGGTTTGGCGTAGTGTTTAACACGTTGTATCCGATCAACGAAGTTAACTGACGCCAGGCTGAGTTGGTAATTGGATGGGTGACCGTCGGCAGACTGGTAAACCATCTCGGTGCTCAAGTGAACTCATCCTGGCCGTCCCCCATGGGTAGGTGCAGTGAGTACCAGCGAAAGCTGAGGGGTAAGCAGGCACACCATACGTTGCACTAGCCTCGTATCCGTGGTCTGGCAGTGTAAGTTGGTGTCTGGCTGAATTGCTAAGAATACGCTTGTCATCGCTGCCCTTATGAGCTTTATTGCTTGGGAAAGACTTTACGTCCATTACATTGAAAATTTTAGATTATAACCTTATTGTAAGTGTTTCTGATTTTTGCACAGTTTCTTTTGCACTTTGATTTTTTTGATTTGATATTTTTTTGTTTATCATTAGTGTTTGAATAGTATGACAGCATGTTGAAGTATGATTGAGTTCGTGTATTAATTCTTTTTTTATTTATGAATAACACAGAACATTGAGTTTTTCTCTGCATTAAAACACTTCAGTTATTTTATTAGTTGCGTTTCGTGTGCTGCTGTATTTTTCTGTTTTTTTCGTTTTTTGCTTGTAATATTCTAGTTACATTTGAGACGAATTTTGCATGCAGTATAATGACAGTGGTACTTTGCTGCTGTCGTCTCAGAACTTTATCTTCGAAAATCCTGACCTGAAGTGGTTGTTAGACTAGACTGACTACTTTATAACTAAACTGAACGTTTTAATATTTTTAATATTGATCTTTTGACTTGTGTCTTTTGTTGTCTTTTCATTACATGTGGAACAAAATCCACAGATTATTTGTCTCCCATTTAGTTTGGTTTTTCTCTCGCTTTCATCTTTTCCAGCTGTATTCTTATTTGTTTCAACATGCTGTTCACACGTCTTCTGCATATTTCTTTTGCATGTTTTTCGGTCTTCTTTGCCCAGACTCTAGGAACTTGTGGAATTGTGGTGTCTATTGTGGCGCTTATTTGGTCATGCTGTCGTCAATTTTATTTTGATAAATGTACAAAACATCAGTTTATACACTCGTTAATGGCAACATTTAAGGACTTGCACATCGAAAACAGCAAAAATTACAATTTTTTAAAGTATCTGTTGATCAATTCAATAAATAGCTGCTTAGATCACTTTATAAACTTCGAGTGATCGATTACTCACTTCGAGTCGATTGATTAAGTTGGTGTGTTGATTACGCTACAGTACCGGGAGAGCCTCGTCGGCTGCGGTTGCTAGCGGTCAACTCGACTGCGGTGAGCATCCAATGGCAGGCGCCACACGACAAACAACTCAACGGCGTCATACGAGGATACCAGATTCACTACTCACCGTCACAGCAGGCCAACAGCGAGGACAACAACGACAACAACCGTGGCAACGACGACGACATCACTGGACATCCCGCAGCGTCGCGCGGCGGTATCTGTTATTTACCGTGTCTCAAAAAACATATCGCTTTTATTTCGCTCATAACTCCGCGAAATATTGGCCGTTTTAAATATTTTTTGGCACGCAGCGTCGCGAAGTAATCTGATCGAATTGAGTACAGTTTTGCCCAGCTCGCTTTAATGCTGTTGCTACACTACTCTGTGAAATTCAAAATCATAGTTTGGCCGTTTACAACGATGAATTCATACTGGGTAGCGCATGCGTCGGCTCTTTCTACTGGCATACAGAGCGCGTTCGAGGTTATTACAGTTAATGTGCTGTTTAAATCGCTTACTTACTTGGTTACTTACTTGTGTGGAAGCAGGTATTTACGATACGATGAACGGGTCGGTTCATGATGCTGTGGTCCTCGGCCTGGAGCCTGAGACAGAGTATCGTGTCTACGTGACGGCGTACACGCGTCGTGGCGATGGACTGCCCAGCAGAGTCAAGCGTGTCCGCACCAAGGGCGCAGGTCTGTCTGATGAATGATTATAATCGGAAGCAGAGATGGGACTAATAATGGCAGTTTTTCTGATTAATTAGAGGTGGAATTAGTTTGCTGAAAATGTCAATTGAAATTGTCGGTCCGTGAGGAAAATTCTGGAAACTTCTGCAATGGTTGTGGAAAATATTGTAAAGTTTTGACATGATTTTACCGAGTTTAATTGCGTTTAATCGGATAACCAATTGCAAGTCCTAACTTTGTTCTAACTTTGTGCTTAAAACATTTTAAGCCAATGTTATAACGGTAGATAAATTTTTTTGCGTTCACCGATTTTGTCGGGTGATTTAGACCAATGCTCAAAATCAAAATCACAGTATTATGGTCCTGAAAAAATCCTGGAATTTTGTTTTTTTGAAGTCCAAAAAGACCCGGTAAACAGTGTTGGCGTGTTGGTGGTTGTGTGTTGCAGTGCCGAGTGCTCCAAGAGATCTGTCGCTGCGGCTAGTGGAAGAGGATCCTCCGGTGGTCTACATGTCCTGGTTGGCACCAGTCATCATGCACGGCACGCTGACCGGTTATCAGCTCATCTACGGCGTCAGCGGTGACGAGATCGCCGAACAGCGACACTTCGACGCCGACAAACAACACTTTACCACCACCTTTCTTGGTATTACACTGCTATAACTCAAAATAGATAAGTCAGAAGATAACTCAAGATAACTCGCAAATTTTAAGAACGGATTTTGATGAAATTTTATGGAGTGGTGGAGAGTGGCCCACGATTCGAGTCCTGGGTTTCTGAATCCATATTCAGGTCAAGGTACTTTTTAGAAGGATCTTTAAAGGATAGCTGGTGTATTTGTGACGGAGTTTTGAAACCTCTAATCGTTTTAGTAGATTTACTGGTTATGTTAATCGAGGTCACTGTATTATTATTATAGTCTAAGCAGAATCGCAATAGCGGAATCGCCTATTGCAACGTTAAAGGTTGCACGTTTTCGGTGGTGTGGTCCGTCTGCCTGTCGTCTGTCTGTCACAATACGCACCCTGCTTAGACCGTTCGATGGGTTTAGATGTCATTTGGCAGGTACGCTCGTAACATCGGACGACACACATGTGTTAGATGTTTGTCTGGGTCGACTGAAAATGGCGGACATGTATTTGACGGACGTGAAATTGACGGATCAAGTGTTTAGGCATGAAATTGATGGACATGAAATTGGAGGACATGATATATATCGTTTGATAATAAATTACAGTGCAGTGTGCAATTCTTTTTTTAAAACAACGGCAGAACATAAGTCACAGCAGCAAAGTAAGTCGTACAATATGCATATGTATAATATGTTGAAATGCATAAAATGTAACGAAAACATTAACTTAAAATTAGCCACAGGGGAGCAATGATAAACCGAAGTCTACTAAATATAGGCTTATTGTTCAGCCACTTGAAACACGTCTTGCATTTTCATGTTTGTTAACTTTATGTCCGTCAATTTCATGTCAGGTTACTTCATGTCCTGCCAATTTGTGTAAATTTGTCCTCTATTTTCACGTCCGTCATTTTCAGCGCCCCTGTTTGTTTTCGATCCGCCAGGAGAAGGGGAGATTTGGGTCAAACCTCCAACCAAAACATGACGTTGCAATTTACTGCTGTCACCTGACAGATAGAAACGAAAAGCGATTCCGCCATTTATCAAATTACTTTGGTGCTTGCTTAATGTTGCTCTGCTGTGCTTTTCGTCGTGTAGTTTCCGTTCTTGTCTAACATTTCTATCACGTGATATTATTGTTTTTTTTTTGCAGAGCGCGGCGCAGAATACGTATTCAGTTTACGAGCTCGCAACGCTCTGGACTACGGTGAGCAGGCAACCAAGTCTATCGTCACCCCGGAAGGAAGTGAGTCGAGGAATCTCATTGGTCAGCCAAACCACGCCTTCATTCCATTGGACCGACTGCAGCCAATAGGAATTTTTCTCCAAAGAAATTTTTTTTGGCTTGCTAATCAGTGTTGTCACATTGGTCGTCCATTAGTAGTCAGTCACCTTTGTAGCGTTTTATTTTCATTTTTATTATTTATTTATTTTCTTTTCTTATCACCATGCCTGCCATTTATACAAATCATATTTGTTGTGAGTCGTAGATTTTGCTTTGGTAATCATACACTTTGAGTCTGTTGTAATAACGATGTTGTGTAGTGGCGTTGTCTACCTTAGCATGGATGTTGTATAGTGAATGCACGAACAATGTTTTTAATATGTTGTTTTTTTAATGTTACGCGCGTTTATACTTGCTAGTCGTTTTACTGGAATTTTCGTCCCTCATTTGTTCTGCGTTTCTTTGCAGCGACAATTTTTATTCGCAATTTTTGGCCACTTTAAGGAGCGTACGCAGCCACAGAACTGAACCGAAATGAAACGAAACGGAATGGAATGAAGCGTGCACTGAAATGTAAACCGCACGCTTTCAGTTTATTTTCAGAAAGTTCAGTCCAGTTTCGTTGCTTTGTATGCACGTTAATGTTTTCATGCTATCGCTGTGCAATGCTCTGTGGCACAGTACCTATACGGTGTGGCTTGGTAGTCTAATGGTTAGCGTGTCGGACCCAATTACCGCGAGGTCGGGGGTTCGACTCCTAACCATTGAACTATCAAGTAACAACCCTGGGCAAGTTGTTCGCACACAACAGCCCGTCGTTGCGATGCTTTGGTTTGGCGGCCCTGCCGACCAATAGGGTGTTTTTACACGATGAAGCAAACATAAAACAAAGTTATTGAATATACACGTGCACTGCACGACGTGTGCTCTAAGTTTGCTTCATGTTTGCTTCGTCGTGTAAACACTCCCTAAATGTCCGGCTCCAAAATCCAAAATGCGGACTATTCGATGAATCTGTACAGCTTATTAAAGCTTACGCTGGTATTGATTGCTGTATGCTTTCAGTACCGACGGGTTCTCCGCAGAACTTCACCGCAATCGGGCACAGCTCCACGTCGATCCGTCTGCAGTGGGACGCTCCGCCGAGGAAGCACCGCAATGGCGAGATTGTGTTATACGAGGTGCTCTACCATCAGCAGAGACCGTCCACCGTGGATTGGACCACGAACACCACCGAGCAGTCGGTCATGGTGGAGGGGCTCGAGACCTCCACGGATTACAACTTCATGATCCGCGCGTACACGGCCGTCGGACCGGGGCCGTGGAGCAACCGTCTGCCGTTCCGCACCTTCCCACATCGTGAGCACCACTCGCACCCATGTTTGTTAGCCGATCCTGTTTGTTAATATTTGGCTTGAGGTCAGCAGTTATGGACTAGGATTGAGACACACGGCAAATACCACCAAAACCTTGTCGGTTTTATTGGGCACATCCACCTTAAAACCGGCCACAGTCTTACTGCAGTAACCTACCTCTAGACTTAGTCCAGTCTTAGTTTATCGTTCCACCATTTCACTACGCTTAGGTTTTTTTTAATCGGTCATTATATGAATTTACGAGTATTTGCATTTTTACAGGATTCGCAATCAAACCAAGAAATAATTCGCAGAGCACATTTTCACTGGTAGTTTAAACTGATCAAAACTTTGATTTTACTTTCAAATTATTAATGCGTGTACAGAGCAACATAACCGAACTGAACTGACACGGTTTAGTTTTTGTTGAACTGACCATTGAGCAAACAGTAATGCATTATAGTAGGAGCCGTCTAACGCCGTCGGTGATACGTGACGCGTCAACCAATGACCAATGGCGCGCGCTGCTCGTCGATTGGTCAGTTGGTCAACAAGAAATCTGACCTAATGCTCATGAGACGCGCGAGAGCTTATGGCAGTTCCTGTTCGCAGGTAATCTTAGTCTATCTTCATCCATTTCATCGCAATTCACTCTTTTGCAGCCAAAAATCGCTAAAAAGTCACACAAAATCAATACTTTTAGGGTTCAAGGTTATTCAAGGTCATCGATGTTGACATTTCTAAGAAGCTCGTCGTCAGTGTTTGTTATGATAAGCAGCATGTCTGTGCCTATTTGCAACCATTTTTACGTTGGAAGAGCCAATAGCGGCAGAATAACGTCTTTTTAAGGGGGTGCCCCTGTTTCGCCCTTTCGTTCGTGGGGACCTCCTTTACCCAGGGGCATGATATTTTGTCGCGAAATACTAGAGGCATTATCGTATCATACGGTGAAAACCCGAAGTCTCTATCTCACCTGGTCTTAGAACGGTACCGGGACGTGATGGACAGACGGACAGACGACAGACAGACGGACAGAATAACCGTAGCTAATACGCGCTATAGCTAGCTAGCTAGCTCTCGCGCGTAAAAACTAAACCGTGTCAGTTCAGTTCAGTTAAGTTACGTCGCTCTGTACGCGCCTCTACACAGCCGCATGTATTGGTAGATCACAGTACGTCATGGACGTCTGGTCCAACTAACGTTCAAGCTCGACGCATCGCTCCCACGGTACTGGAAGTGACGTGGGACAGGCCTCCGTACGATGCCATACTCGGCTACCGCATCTACTACGACGTCTACCCGGAGAAAGACATGGACCAGTGGCAGAGTATCGAGGTATAGGAGGATGTTAATTCAGTCACTCAGTCAGTAGTCTGTATTTCAAAAAAAACTATAATAACGCAAAAATGTATGATTTGAAACTAAGAAGAAGATTAAAGAATTGCAAAGAATTATATAAACTATTTCACATTGTTGTGTTCTCTTGATACATGTATAATTATTTTTTGGTAGTTATGAGTTATTTTTTGTTTTCTGCAATTAAATCGGTATATTTTTGAACCAGATTTAAACATGTTCGAATAGCACCAGCTTAGTGCTAGGCAGAATCGCTCTTGCGGTTCATGCAATTTCGCCTATTCTCACCCATTTCTCTTTGGGGTCGTTTGTCGTCTGTCTGTCACAGTCGTGCACCCTGTTTTTACCGCTAGGCGGATATAGATGCCATTGATGGATACACTTGTGTAGTCACGTGCCACGCTGTGTTAGATGGAGGTCCCTGGTCCCTAGGGAAAGGGAATATTCGGGGTGCAACTCCTAGGCAGAATATGCAATTCAAATTGCCGCTGCCACTTGTCGAAGTTGAATAGATTTGCCAGAGCGATTCCGCCTTTTGTCAGATTAGTTTGGTTCTTACTGTATATCACTATAAGACGTCTGACGATGCCGATGTTATACAGGTTGAGCCGCGAACGGTGCATGAGATCCCCGATCTGGAGCCGCACTCCGACTACGCGGTCCGTGTACGTGCTAAGCTTGCCAACAATAAGTACAGCAACTTCTCCGAGACGGCCGTCGCCCACAGAGCTGACCAGAGTCAGTATTTCGAACTACACGAGTAATGTTGCTGCATCTGTTGCAGGGGCGTCATTTACGGAGGTTGGATGGGGGTCTACAGACCCATCCGGAAGAATTTATGATTTTAATTTTCATTCTGTAAAATGTAAATCGCACCTTTGAAACAGTGTTACTGCTGCAAGAACAATACGTTACGTAGACTGTTACCCCTCTCCCACAATGATTTGCTGCTCTGTTGTGATGAGAATTTATGTACAATGTACACACTAATAAATTCAGCAAAATGGCCGCGTGGTAACTGATTTTTTTGCCAGATACAATTCAGTCACGCGAGTCGTATTTGCACCATGTCTCAAAAAACGTGCCATTTTGTATTTTTTGAATAACTCCGTGAAAAATTGGCCGATTCTAACAATTTTTGGCACGCAACATCACAAAGAAACTCGACGTAAATGACTTTAGTTGTGCCAATCTCATCTTTATACTATTGCTACACTACGTTGTGAAATGCAGAAGTCGTATTTTGTCCGTTTACTACAATGAATTCGTGCTGGGTCGGCTCAAAAATCATTCAGACTACAATAATTGAAAATCGGTTACTTATTTAACATTAATTGTAAACATTTCAAGATCGTACGTCGACGCATCAACAGCTAATAGTGGGCCGCGCCGAGTCACGCAGTTATTGAACGTGCTGTTGGCGAGTAGCGTCAACGTCTACACGATTGCGTTCGTGCTACTGCTGGGGGGACATTTTGAGCACATGCTGCAATAAGGATGGTAATGATGAGACACATAAATGACTTTTTGAAAGACAATATCTAGGGACCAACCGAATTCACGGGAAAAAATGCATGATTTCACGGCAAAATTTTTAAAATGTGTCAAATTTCACGGAAAATTCACGGAAAGAGTTTCGGAAATTCACGGGCCACATGCACAGACGTTATTTCGAGGTGCTGTGCTAATGCAAAAGAAGAAATTTCAGAACAACGAATATTTACTACACTAAGTCAAGACTCAAGACAGTCAATGTCAACTACTTTGTGCTGAAGTGCGACACGTAGCAAACAGCAACATCCGCACAAAAGCTGCTGATAAAACTCTGGAA
>Ga0209367_1001069_pt1 | contig 32079 bp, 27 predicted proteins | sample WorMetLIZISLAND2_FD_187412 | JGI IMG/M metagenome (GOLD analysis project Ga0209367, IMG submission 187412) | Marine gutless worms symbiont microbial communities from Max Planck institute for Marine Microbiology, Germany - Olavius geniculatus... ...
TGTGTAGCGTGAACACGGTTGCAGATAGGCACAGACATGCTGCTTATCATAACAAGCACTAATAATAGGCTTTTTATTGCTGTCAACGTCGATGACCTTGAATGACCCTGAACCCTCAAAATAGGGGTTTTTAGTGAATTTTTTTGCGATTTTTGGCTGCGACACACATTTTAAGAGTGAATTGCACCAAAATGGCTGAAAATAGACCTGGACATTTTGCGCATGACATTTTTTTTAGCATAGAACATACATTTTTAAGAATCTACTAGTAGCTATTTTACCGCTATTGGCTCGTGTAGCTTGAAAACGGTTGCAGATCGGTAGAGACATGTTGCTTATCATAAAAAAATACAGTGACAAGCTTTTTATTGGTGTAAACATCGATGAACTTGAATGACCTTGAATTTCTAAAATAGGGGTTTTAGTGTTTTTTTCCAATTTGTGGCTGCGGCGTAGATTTCAAGAGTGAATTGCGTCAAAATGGATCGAGTTAAATCAAGACAACCTGCGAATAATAGGCCTAACTGCTAAGGCTGTCGCGCGTCTAATGAGCTTTGCTCAAATTACTTGTCTAACATTAAATTTATCAGCTATCCAAAATTTTCATTTTCCAGGCTCTGGAAAATCAAGGAAAAGAAATTCAAGACTCGTCAGGACTTTTCTTTAGGCCGGGAAACCCTATTAAATGCATGAACACCTACACTCACAGTAGCTGGGTCACAGGTTCGACTCCTAGCCATTCTACTATCATGTAACAACCAGTTGTTCACACACGTGCCTCTGTCACCAAGCAGTTCCACACTGGCTTAACTGCTGAGCAGGTAAAGGCAATAGCTATATTGGAGGTGTGGCTTATACCATCCATATAACTGAACGGTGCCTGCAGCTCACTGCCAGCTCAGGACAGGAAATGGAAATGAGCATTGACCCTGCGGTCGCAGAGTTGTGAGACCATGATGCTAAAATTGGGTTGAAAAATGTGAAAGCTGGAAACTGCTACTAGTGCCAGTAAATAAGTAAATAAATGAAGCATGCTGGAAAAATTTCAGGTGAAGGCAACCAATCATTTCAGTATCAGTTTTCAAAATCGTTTTTATTGCAGTTTCAGTAAAGTTTTTTCCATGATCATTTTCTATATCTGTATAGTAACAGTATTGAAAATCTTTTCAGTATTAGTTTCAGCATGAGTTTTACTGAAATCAATCATTTCCGTATCAGTTAAATGAGTTTCATTTACTGCAATACCACTGTTTGTGCTGTGCAAGGAGTGTACAACAGGTGCGTGTACAAGTTCGACCACTACTGTGTGTGGATTGGTAACTGCATTGGTGGTTTGAATCACCGTTACTTCCTAGCACTGCTCTTCAGTCTGACGGCTATGTGTTGTCATGGTGTGTGGGGTATCTGCAAAGTGTTCTCATCTGCTGTCATTGTCCATCACTTCAACACTGATAACACCTACCAGCTTCTCATGGTAAATGCTGCATGCTCAGAAATTCATCAAAATACAACCGTTATTTTGTTGACGTTTTGCAATCACTGCTGCCTTCCTGGGAATGACAGTCGTTCTGCGGAATGCAGCAGCGGTTGCTGAAATGTCGACAAAAACAATTAAATAAAGGTTGTATTTTGCTGAATTTCTGCACATAATCAGCTGTAGATACTTTTAGTCGAATATCCTAAGCGCAGATAATAATAATTTTGATTTGCTTGTGTTATTCCTTCCATAGTTCATCTGTGAGCTCTGATCGTTGCTTTTACATCAAGAAAAGAACTGAGCCCATGACAAGCACTGCCATGACATTTACCATGAGTTCATTTCTGCTTAACGTGCTGACATGGGAGTGAATTTTTTTAACAAATGGATGGTCACACAAAACTCTGCCTGTTAATATATTTCTCACCCCACTCCCAGACACTTTAAGCCCTGTAAAATGTCAAATGAGAAAAAGCAGAACTCAGCCATAACCATGTTTATTACACCTTGATATGTTTGCGTTGAACTTGACAATTCTTTGAAAATGCAGTAGTTTAGGAGTGTAATTATAGGGTGTTCATATTGTGCAGGTGTTTGTCAAGTATTATCCACGCCTGGTCATCTTACTTGTTGCTGTGCTCAACCTGACAGTTATCGTATGTGGGTTTTCCATATATCATCTGATGCTGGCTGTCACTAACCAGACGGTCAACGAACGCTACAAATACTACCACTTATCTCAGTCAACAACTGTTGCTGCAACGTTGAACAGTAACTGGTATCATCGTGGCATTCTCTCAAACTTGTGGGAGGAATTTTTCCCACTGCAGCACGCAAGATTCTGCTCTAGCAGGAAAATAACATAACATAGATCACTGTGGTGCATAACTGTTTAAGCTTAATGCGGTCTTGAAGCCACCATGGGCCAGTTCAATGCATTAGCTGAGGAGACAATATTTGTATTTTTGTCTGCTCTTTAATCCCTGGCTCTGCCTCTGTTGTCACGATAGCTACCACCACGGCAACAAGCTATCAGTATGGTTGTTGTATGTGGACAGACACAAAAGTCTGCCACAGTTTTTATTATTCATTTTTTTCCAGGTTTAATTTGTCCGCAGTGGGAACACATCCTAAAAACGCTGTTGTAACATTTACTGCACTTTTCTTGCAGTTAAAGCAGTTTTGTGGACAAACTGGCTCAGAAAGTATTGAAAGAGTGCAGGGATTGGATCCTTGAGGACTGTTCTCGACTCAAGAATAGCTTGGACAAAAAATTCTGGTTTTGGCCTCCGAAAGGTCTAGCCTTGGTCTCAGGACACTGGCCTTGGCCTCGTTGCCTTGGCTTTTAGTCACTTGCAATGAAAGTGCAACAAATCTGAAACTGTGTTGTCTTTTCCAGTTTTGACTCACTCTTGTGGTGCTATTTTCTCATCTGCATTGTGGACCTCAAGACAATCTGTCATGGACCATATGTGGCCAGCACACCACTGGTGTAGAATAAAAAATATGTCACCCAAGTGCCCACATATTATGTAGCCATCCACCTAACTGTTATACAGCATTTACTAACATTCAGTTTCAACTGAAGGTCCACTTTTACACTGCCTGGCTTAGAGCTGCACCTGGTGTGCATTAGCTGGCTTGCAGCTGTATGAAACTTAGCACATCGTTTATTGCTGCGCTGAGGAACGTTTACACCAATTTTGTTAAATGATACTGACAGAAAAAGTTACACATTATTTGTGTATATAATCAAATGAGAACTTAAGGGGATGTCAGATGATCAATAAAATCGGCTGATTTTATCTGCTGACAAAAATCTGTCGTGTGTCAAGCAAAAACCTGGCGATTTTGTTGGCTGATGAAATTGCCCGATTTTGTTGGCCAATTTGTAGCATGTTCTATCTTCAACGATCGGCCGTGTGTCATGGTTCATGGATTCTATCGGCCATTTTTCTCAGGTAACTAAACCACGCCCACAAAAGTTGGCCATCTTTGTTGATCATCTGACATCCCCTTTATACTAGTATTCCAGTGTGGAATATTCAGTAAACGACCATACAATATGTGCACACTTGTACGCTGTACAGACATTTGTACATGTTATCCATTAAAACATTTCATTCCCAGTCTGCCGTCTGTTCCCCCCTAGTTACCTAGCCCAGCAATCTTGCATTCAGTTTTCACCCTAGCTCTTTACAAATTAATTCACTTTTGTTACATGCAACTGACTTTCTTACATATCACCACCACAACATGCACATAATACACACACAGACTAGTTATACAATGCTACAATGCCAGATGCTCACCATCTAGGAAACGGACTTTCTGGTCCTGGAATAAGTAAGTTAGGGTCTAAAAACAGGATCTCAGTACCGGACAATTGCATACCGTAACTAAATCTCCATCAAACATCGGTTGATTTTTTAAAAGAAATTATCTAACAAAGGGTTCATTGCAAATTTCCTGGAAAGCCTTCTCGGTGAAAGAATTCTGAAAATCAGTTAATGATGAAGATACCACAAGAACATGACGGCGTGTTACTAACGTATAACTAAATAACTTTCTCAGCATCAGAAAATACATAACAATACAAGAACACACATCTCTGCTCCAGTGATATTAACAATAAAACATAACCACAAATTCTCTGTAATTGTGTATTACAAATTATATATATTCACAGAGTTCGTGCAGCAGTACTTTACATTTTTAAAGCAGCTAGTCTGCAGAGTTGTACAAGATTACACTATGTTCACTAAAGGTGATCTTATGGGAATTGTCGAAAAAGAATTTTTTTACACCTTGGATGCCAACAAGAAAAATGTACATTGATTTTGAATATTATTATTCAAATAGTTGTAGATAGCCACACATGCATTATCTGTATATAATAAATATGTATTCATCAGTCAGACGATCCAACTCTATCCCGTGGTATAAGTCGCAGTTCAGATCCGTGCTTCAGGAAAATGTTTCCTGAAAAACAGTGTGACATCATCACAATATCACAATTGCTAAGATAAACACTAAACAGTAACAAAAACGTCTTACACTAAAATGCTGAGATGCACATAATGTAACATATACCAGTACATGTACTTTTAGAATAAAAACCTACACCTAAGTAGACTTCATGTCACCTTTATGTTTCCTTTCACTATAGATTAACTAACAACACAGCCAATTAATTGGTGGCTATGTTTCACAGAATGCTGTGCCACTTTCAACCACCAAGCATGTTGGTGTTCGAACAGTTTAAGTTCACGAAATAACAAGAGCCAACAGGTGAAAATGAATGCATAAGAACTCGTAGGTGGAAAACGGTAATACCTGCTGTCTGAGCTGGGTTGATTCCTATTCCATCGTCTGTGATTATAGCGCTGGTTTCTGTGGGAACTTTGAACTGAAACAAAACACACATACTCTGTACTCTGGTAACATATATTAAATAACAATGACACACGGAAAGCATAAACATGGCAAGGCTAAATGTGTGAGAACAAATCCCTTTCCGTTCCCACTCCTTTCTCCTCTCTTTTTTCCTTCAACTGTTCGCCCATCCAACCATCTTCCCCCTTTCCAAAATCCATCTGTAGAGTCTGGGGGAGTGCTACAAGCTTCCCAGTGGGATCCAAGGCACAGTCAGGCCCCCAATGCATTTTGGTATTATAAGCTCCAAAAGTATGCCTGATGAAAATGATTTTTTATCACTCTGATGAGAAAAAGATGGAAATTGTATTAGATAATGCTAAATTTACAGAAAATAAAATTACTAGAGCTGTGGAAGCGCTAATTTTTTTTAACGCATTAATGCACTGCATTGATTTTTTAATGCATTAATTAACGCATTATTAACGCACGAAGGCCCATCGAAAGGGAGAGTAGGGGGGAGTTACCCCAGGCCCAACGACGTTTGGGTGGCCCTGCCTCTGGAATATAGAAACTTAGAAAGCAAACAGAAACACATTTTTCAACAATACAGCTGCATTTTGGATGCTTAACATGTTAGCATTAGTTCATAGATAAGTACATTAGAAATGTGCTCATTTATGCTATGCATGTTGACCCAATACTTGCATCCAAAATGCAGTTTAACTGACGTCACCGCTAGCATAGAAATCTATTAGCCTATCATGTAAATAATATTGATTTACAGTAGTGATGGAACAGCAACTACAGTTTAGTTACTTGAATTCATTTGGTTGAGAAATAACCGCAGTTCAACGGAATATTGGAACTTTTGCTTCACAGAATTTAGTAAATGGAATAAATTTATGCATGTGCATTAATTTTTTAATGCATGTTAAACACATGTTAATTTGTTAACACATTAACACATTAATTAATGCATTAATTTGACAGCTCTAAAAATTACATAATATTTTAGCAAGAGGAAAAACATGAATTATCTTAAATGTGCGTGATTCATGTAAGATTCATAAAACTTGGCATGCGTTCACATAAACATGAGTATGAGTCTGGCAATGTACAGGTCCCCGTATAGAATGCAAGTTTCAGCAAACACGAGTTTACGTGTATTTCAATGGCAGCCGTTCATATACGTACAACTATAGGTTACCAGTTACCTGTAAATTTCACTTATACGAGTAGTTTCAGTGCAGGTCGTGTTTTTATCCAACCCGTGCGAAGTATACTGCCCGTAAATAGTATGAATATAATTTATTAAAGCTGTGGCACATATTTGACATCAGTACTGATGTCATTGTAAAATTGTTCATTGTTAGAGATGCGCGGTTAATAAAATTGATAGCAACGTGATGGAATATTGTTGTTTTAATGGCGAAGCATTTCCTGGATTCAATTTCGTTCAATATGGCTGACACACGTTGAGTTGTGTGTTTGTACAAGTGACCGAGAATGTTCCACTCGTACGAGTGAAGCTTCTACAGGACATAAATGGAAACCCGGACCCATACTCGTACTCACTCGTGTCTATGTGAACGCAGCCTGATTGCAAGTCACTCTTTTTGGCTTCTTTGTTTTCATTTCTGATAACGCACAAATCCTCACCTACTATACTGAGTGTATCGCAGGTGTGCACGAAGCCTTACCTCTTCAGCAGCGAATTTCAGGACAGCTGTGAAAGGTGTCATCTCTGGTACGCTTAACCTACAGCACAAATAAAGCATACAGATGTTACCTCATTTGCTACGCAACAACTAAATATATTCCCCAGTGGCATATTTCCCATACTAATCACGCAGATGCAGGCTGCTAAACTTGGACACGCCCACAAACATGCTGTACTGAAAATTCAGCAGAAATAACTGAAAACTTACACTTTGTACGGCAATTTCGGATCCGAAGTTAACGTGATTTTGAACGTCACTTTTGACCTGCAAAAACATAAACATGCATGCTCAATATTACACGAAAAACACACTAGAAATGCACTGCAATAGTGACAAAAGGTGTGTGTAATGTCACAAGAAAGTGCTGCTACTGCTTATTCATTCTAGAAGATAAAATTCATAACAACCAACGTAATCAAAATTTTATAGCACATGTACTTACATATTTGCTTTAGTTTTATCACTCAAAGTTGACTTTAGAACGCCTCTATGCACTGTTTACATATGTTTCCGACCATAGAATATTAAATGTGTTTTATTTATATTTTCTCAACTTTAGGGCTGTGCCATTTTTGTATCTTATCACTCGAATACCGGTACTCGTATTTGCTGTCGAATGTTCGGTTAACGGTAAATATTATCGACTTATGCTACTTTCAAACGTCTTAATGTGATATAATTTTAAGCGTATCTTTAAATAAAAACCATGCTTATAGTGAACACTGGGTACTTAGTAGTTACGTCACTCAAGTGACTCCAGTCCAAAAATATTCCGTACGTTTTACCGTAGTAAGTTTTGCTATTAACGGAAAGTCTTGTGGTTTTGCTTGGTTTTGGGGGATTTTTTATTTGTATTATTTTTTGTTTGCTATATTTTTTCCGATACGACAGATTGACAAGCATGCCTGTCGATAGAGTGGAGTAGGGGGGAGTGAGCTACCCCGGGCCCCGCGACGTTTAAGGGCCCCGCCGTCGGCCAGAAATATAAAGTACGCCAGAATGTACCATTTAAAAAAAAATTCAAAAAAAGCTTTTATTCAGAGGGGACCTGTGAACATGTTTGGGGCCCCCGCGAATTCCCCGGGCCTCGCTGTGGCTCTCGACGGGCCTGTTGACACAGACCAAGATCGAAAGTCAATACTCTGTAAAACATTTCAAATAATCAAATTGAATAAATATATTGTCTACATTTTGTTCGATTAACTTAAAAGTCGTAGATTTGCTGTCTAATAAAATTGTATGTATTTTTTCGAGAACCGACACCAATACCAGCTGGGTATTATACGTAATTACTGAGTTGCACATCTCTAACGTTTATCGTATTGGGTCACTGGGTCAGTGGCCTTGACCTCGTGACCTTCCTATATTGTTTATATGCGACATTGTATAAAAATCGGTGATTTTTTTGTGTGTCGTCTTATGTGACTTGATTAGTAAGCATGTCATAAAACTTTTTTTAAAGATGCCGGGTCTTTAGGAGTTCGTTTCAGTTTAAATAAAAGCGCTAACCGTAGTTTCGGGTTTTTGTCAGTACCGGTAGCCCACATGGACGCTTGTTTTGGTAAACATGCAGTTTAGCGGCCTAAACGAAATTCAAAGTCAACTTACTGCCCATACGGGCCAAAGCGTGCATGCGGTCAGTTAACCCTAACCCTAATCCTAACTCTAACCGTAACCCTAACCTAACTCTAACTCTAAACCTAAGCCTAACCCTAACCCTAAGCTTCGCCTCTATATAGGCGGTAAGTTGACTTTGAATTTCGTTTAGGCCGCTAAACTGCATGTTTACCACGAGCTAGTGCTGATTAAATATTTTTAATCGATTAAACTTCAAAAATTAATTTATTAATTTTGATGGCTGTATTGTGTGGTACTGGCATTGATAATGATGATTGCTAAAATGTTGGTGTCAATGCAGGAATGCCACTGGCGGATTTCATTTCATCTTTGAAAGAAAATCAGTTCTTTGGTGCTGGGTTTGGTCTGGTCGGAGTTGGAGCGTTTCTTGCCATCGCTCGCAAAGGATCACAGTATGCCCTGTCTTTCTTTCAGCGCTACGGTTTGACGACTCTGGAAATTACAAGTCGTGACAAAAGTTACCAGTGGCTGTTACACTGGATCAATGCCCAGGGACAGCGGACACAGCATCTCAGTGTTCAGACCGCCTTTTATCAAGTATGCTTTGTTACTTTTGTGAACTTGGTGCATTTTGTCGAACGTGTTTGTGTATTTGTGTATTGTATTTCTTTCATGTACTTGTCATGGTTAATTTTTATTGTGTTATTGTTAGTTGTTTGCTTCTTTTCTTTAATGCTGTGTGCTTGCATGCTGAATAGTGATTGCAATTCCGGGATTGAATTCTCAATTCCAGGATTCGGGATTGAGAAATTTATGATCCCGGGATCCAGTTTCGGGATTAGGCTTACAGAATGGTCGTTATTTTGCTATCCTTAATAACTTACTTCATGCATACAATGTAGTTTAGGCAACTACGGAAGGTATATCTGAACTGTAGAGAGTGACGGTGACTGTCAAAATACAAATTACAGTGCACAGCATGAAGTAGTACTCTAGCACATATAAAATATTTTGTTCATCACAAGGCTAAAATTTTTATTTCTATCATTTAACATGCAAAAAGTATAATTTTAACTAATTTTTGTAATCTTGAAATCCCTGGATTGGGATGCTGCCAATCGCTAATGCTGAATATGCTTACCAGAACAAACATTCTTTCGTGTATGCTCAGTTTGTGTGAGTAGTATAGGCATGTGAAGCAGAAGATGAACCTGGTAAAGTAAAAAAGTTAACACGGTCATTTTTGCATTTTGATGTGTGTGGATTTAGTTCAGAAGTTTTAGTTTTCATTCATTTCTGTTTACAAAATCTTAGTTCCAATTTTAATTTTTTTGCTGCTGAATACTAAATAGGTAATCGTAGACATTTTTATTCAGAAAAATAACACTGCTGTTTCATTGGCCAGCAATGCCAACTCTTAATAAGTTATAGAAATAATTCTGTTGAATTTGTATAACTTAGTAAGTTACGTTTCAACCTATGAGTCTATTCAAAGAAATGCTAACTGTGCTTTTAACATGATAACTGCTGTGTAATGTTTTGTTTCAGGTAGACCATGGTAAAACCCTGACGCAGTTCGAATTCATTCCAAGTCCCGGAACGCATTATCTGAAGTACAAGAAACAATGGATACGAGTCGAGCGAAATCGGGAGAAGCAAATGTTAGATCTAAACACTGGAACTCCGTTTGAGTCCGTGACACTAACTGCACTCGGTCGTCAGCACAACTTGTACATGGATATACTGAGCCGGGCACGGCAAGTTGCACTGTCGAAGCAGGAGGGCAAGACAGTGGTGTTTACTGCAGCTGGGGCAGAGTGGAGGCAGTTTGGGTACCCACGCAGACGTCGCCCGATAGAATCAGTTGTTCTCAGTTCCGGACTGTCGAAATATCTTCTAGACGATGTCAACAACTTTATCAATGGCTCCGAGTGGTATGCATTGCGTGGCATTCCATACAGGCGAGGTTACCTTCTCTACGGACCACCGGGCTGTGGCAAAAGCAGCTTTATTACTGCTCTAGCAGGCGAGTTGTGACGTCATCTGTTTTATTGGATCAACTGTGACTTAGTGATAGTGGGCGTTATTTGCAAAACTGTATTTTTGTAAGTCAGATTTTTCCCAAGATCTTTACTAAGACATGAATATGAACAAGTTGTTCACGATGTAGGACATTTGTTATTACAACTGCGTGAAAATGAGCTGTTAACTGTGCAATTCATACACAGCATAATTGTGCGTGTAACTGTGTATATACTGTGTACACAGTATTTTCACCACAGTTTTGCATATTTTCAAGCATATATTACACTAAAATGAAGCATATGTTTTAAGTAAAATTGCCGCTCATGAACTGCCTTGTCATTTCTGTCTTTGTGTAGGGGAGATGGACTACAATATCTGTGTACTGAACCTGGGTCAGCCTGGTCTGTCAGATGATCGTCTCAGTCACTTGCTGGCAGTTGCTCCTCAACAAAGCATCATATTGCTCGAGGATGTAGATGCTGCAGTTACTGGCAAAGATGCTGCTAAACTCAGTAAGTGATGTGTCTATTTCAGTTAGCCAAATATTTTGGAGAACTTTACTTCAGATTAGGCCTGGTAATGTGATATCTAAATGGCCAATTATTATATAGTTTCCTCAAGTTGCATGTATCAAATCCACCAAACTTCTTAAAATGTAGAAACAATTTTTCACAGGGCGGATGTCCTTGATCATGTTTTCCAACCTTATAGCATGATGGTACTGAAGGATGGCAGATTACTTGAAGATATATTTTAGAATCCATTACTATGTAGACCTTTCTTTCTGTTTGAAAACCAACACCATAAAACAAAGCATTAAAAATATAAGATTATTTGAAAATACTAGCAAATTTCCCTACGGGCAGGAGTTGCTGCAACTCAACCCCGCCCTCTCCCTCAGGCTGCCCATTTGCCCATCAGGGTAGGTGGGGCACATGTACCTAAGGCCCAAGGACTGAAATGCCGTGGCTGGGGTCTGCAACTGTGCAACACAGAAGGCACCAGAAGAATATGATGCACAAACAAACAGACAAACTTTTTGCACATTGTAGTAAGATATGTTATGGGCAATATTACTGTTGTTGCAACTGAGCTAATGTTTGGATGTGTTCTAGACCCAATGGTCTATGAAGGAATGGGCACGCTGACATACAGTGGCCTCCTCAATGCCCTTGACGGTGTAGCATCCACTGAAGCACGGATTATATTTATGACAACCAACCATATCGACAGGTAATCACAAACTCATGTATCATGTTTGCTGGTTTCATTTAGATTGCACATAGTATATAAAACTTGCCATTTCACTTGCATCTAGTAAATAAGAAGCTAGCAGAAAGAAACCTATTTAGAGCAATGGATAATTGGATATATGTTAGAGCTTGTTCGCTGTATAATGCAGTCACCATATAGGCTTTTAACAATGTGACTATGTCCACAGGGCCCCATCATCGGTCAGTGCTGTAAACATATCCAAAATTTCAAGACCCAAGATCAATAACTTGTGAACTGATCAGTATAGTAATACCAGACCTTAGCATAACTGTCACTGTTCGACATGCGTATTTCAGCACTTTTCAGTAAGTTTTGAGTACCACATCCTTATTATGTGGATCATCTCATTTTGAAGCTATGACCATTGACCAAGATCACATCCCGCCCATCATGAGTTGACCACCTGATCTTGCCAGTCGTGTCACCTGTGTGGCAAACAGTCTTGGTTACTGATAATTCTGTGATACTTGTTTCACAGGTTGGACCCTGCTCTGATTCGACCTGGTCGTGTGGATCTTAAAGCCAAAGTCGACTACTGCACTGTGTATCAACTGCAGAAGATGTTCGAACGCTTCTATCCTGACGAAACAACGGAGCACGCCAAACAGTTTGCTGAAAGGGTGATTGCCTCCGTTAAAACGATATCTCCTGCGGAAATTCAGGGATATTTTATGCTGCACAAAGACAGCGGACAAGATGCCCTTGCAAATTCAGACACATTGCTCAAGAATCGGTAGCAGTAATCCAATAGATTGTTTGCATTAGTTGAATATATGGCACAAAATATGCAGTGTCCAGCAGACTGCACTATGTATCTTATTGTGTGGCCATCCGAATGGGCTGCAATAAGGTCTCTCCATCCATTGGTCCCAGTGTTTGAAGTGGGATGGTTCAGACCGCATGGCCACTATGGCACACTGGCACTTCTTTGGCTGCCTGGAAGGCATACTGCTACCGTCACTTATTTTGTGAGATAGTTACAAAATAATATACTTAATACATAGTATTAGATCTGCAAAGTCTGGCTGTCAGCAGTTCCCATACTGGCACATATTTGTTTCCACTTTCGAGACATATTTTGGTCCATACAGACATCTTGACTTAGAAACAAAGGTACAAAAAATGAAATGTGGTCTGAGTAACTGGTATGCTATTTGTTCAATTCAAAGAGTTGTAGGTCAGGTTGTGCAGCTGTAGATGGACGAGGGTACTGTACTCTATTCTGATAGATGCTATTCCGACAGCAAAGACTGACGACCTCGGCCGTAGCTTCACGGATCGCCAGTCAACCATCTAGCTCCTCAGGCCTATTAAGTACACCGTCATGGGCAGCCGTTGGCAATTTTTGTAGTTACATGCACCACCATCGAACTTATTACCTATATTGTACCCTAATTTATGGTTTGCATTATTGTCACATAAATCTTTGAAAATGCTAACCCTAACCCAATCCCTAACCTTAACCCTAACCCTAATCTTAACCGTAACTGTAAGCAAAAACCATAATTTTAATATTAAGCACAAAATCGTACTACATTACACGTAAAATTGTCACCTCTAGATGAATGTGAATGTAAAGCATAATGATGCATCTATCGACGTGAATTTTAGTCGGAATAGCATTTGTCGGAATAGCGTCTGTCGGAAAGGTCTGCCTCCTGATGGACAATCGCACCTTACGATGATATATTTTTCTAGTTACGGAGAATTTGCACTACAGAGGTGACTTACAGTCTACTTTGCCACTGATGCTGTTGAATGATATCTTAGTTTGCGTACGACAGCAACTAGGTAGAATTGGTACTTGATTTATCAACATCTGTGATTCAGACTTTTAACACTGCCATTATAATGTCGACAGGGTGACCACTTATCAGGAAAACCTGGGAATGTCGGGGAATTTATGTTGCATAAAATGTCAGGGAAAATGCCCAAAAATTTCCTGAAAATTGCATCAACAGACCTTATCACTCTAGTACTCTATGCCAATTATTTTATGCTGTTTGTTGCTTACTTATTTTTTTTAGTTTTATTGTCATTAAGTATAAGCTTAACAGTTTGTTCATTGACTTTATACTACAGGCATGGTATGAGTACCAGCTGAAATGGTCAGGAGTGCCACAAATCATCAGGAAATTTCAGTGTCCATAGACTAGAGTGGTCACCTTGTGTTGTACACCAACAGAGAAGACTTCCTGTACAGTGCACTATTTTTTTCTTATCAGTTTGTTTTGATATTATGATCACAAATTACTGACTGACTTCATTATTACATGTTTTCAACAAACCTAAATGAATGTAGTGGTCGTTTGGAACAGTAAAATAAGCATTAAGCACGTCCAGTTACCAGGTCATACTGAACTCAAAAAATTACAGATTGAACAGAAGTTTTGCACTGAACGAGAATTCAAAACTGCATTATTTACATAAGAATTTATTGTTTGACCTATGCAGGTCACACACATTCACATTTTCACTTCTGATATTATGTGCAGCATTATTAAAAAACAGCATACAAGAATGGCACCATCTAGCATCATAGTAATCAATGTGAAATGACAACGTTGTGTTAGTGTGTTAGGTTGATTATATGAACGACAAACTAACAGTGGTAAGGCACGTGCAAATCATTTACATTAACATGTCTAGAAGTATTTTTAGCATTCCCAGCACAATTGACCAAAGCACACTTTCTTCTTGTTCGCCATCCGAGTTGAAATTACCCTTGTCCGCATTGTTCGTCATGCTGTTCCTGTCTACCCAAACCGTGAGATCAAACTCAGAAACCTCGTGTGAAGGATGTCCGTAAATTCCAACTCCGATTGGCCGAATCATATCTGATGGAATTATAACTTCGTCTGGACCGCAAGTTGCTGAGCAAAGTTCATAGTTGGTATAGTCTGGTGATAGCGTAGTGCTTGATACATAAATGTCGGCATCACCCGATGTACTCTCCAGCAGTAGTTTCACTAGACCGTCACGATGCAGTTTGAAGTAACTGAAGTTGCCCGCACCAATGCTGCCGGTGAATTTGTAAGCAAGGAACTCAGAGCCATGAACTGCTACTCGAGCGATAAATGCCAATATGATGCACACGTGCCACCAGTGAAGAGATATATAACAGAACATCATCACCTGAAACAAAAACACAGAACTGATCAGTCAATGATAACAACAATTCTAAATTATAAATCCACTCCTCCTTCCTCTGCTCTCATCTGAAGTTGAGACAACTCAAAACGGGAGGACAGCCACAGCAACCGCATCACACATGGGGTGTCTGGCTTTTATCACCCATTCGCTGTTCCACCTCCTGGCTTTTTCGCCCCCTGGCTGATTCGCCCTCTTAGCTTGGACAATTCGCCCTTGTTGAATACCGGCAATTGAATATCGAGTAGTACTTGCGATAAACTGCAATATGTATATACTATAATACATAATTTAATGTTTAGACAGTTTGTAGCATGATGATGAGATTAAACGATTGTGTGACTGCTTAGTGGTTTGTTCAGTTAAGCATACACATCATTCAACACTGTGTTCAGAAAAAACACCCTTATGTTTTCTTTTATATCTCCGTGGAAAATGTTCAGATTTCCACAAAATTTTCGGGTTATGTTCAGGAGGAAACTGGTATATCACAAGAAGATTAATGCAGTAAGTTTACAACGATTATCTTCACTCATTTGATCGCTGTAATATAAGTTTGATTTATGATTATAAATAGCGAAAATCATTCAATTTTTCATTGAATAGCAAATCGTTCACGCAAAAAAACGTCAGAAAAAAAACAGACACATTGTCACAAGTCTGCTAAGGTAAGTTAACTTGCTTAAGTCGAAGTATCCCACTTTAGTAAGGTGCCATACCGTATTACTCTACATTAGACCAATATATTATTCAACGGAAAGCAAATCGTCCAAGCTGAGAGGCGAATCAGCAATTCGGGTCCGCTATTCTGAAGGTCCGCAATTCCAAAAGTTTACTATTCCCACTAACATTAAGCCAAAGAGATAAAGTACTACATGGGTGAGGGGAACTGAAAGTGGTTCAGCAAGAGTTGGACCTAGGTGTGACCATCACATCAGATCTCAAGTCTTCAGCCCAGTGTCTAAAATGTGTAGCAACAGCCAGGAGAGTGATTGACATGGTGAGAAGGGACCTTCAGACCCATGGACATCGCTGACTTTAGACTCATCTATAAGACATACATCAGACCGCATCTGGAGTTCTGCATTCAAGCCTGGTCTCCATATTTTGTTAAAGATATGAAAGTTCTGGAAAATGTCCAAAGAGCAGCAACTAATCTGGTACCAGAACTGCGGAAGTATAGTTATCCTGTCAGACTGCAGAAGACAGGCATCACCTCACTGAGAGAAAGAAGACTCAGAGCGGCAAATGGGTGTAAAAGCCATAATTCACGCATGATATGGCGTGACTGTATAGAACAATTGTATTGAAATTGTATAGAACAATTTACCATTTGAACAGCTGTGCAAAAATATCAGTCAAAACGCCATATGGAAAGACTGAAGTTTTTGAATTGGAAGAGCTGGTGAGACAGGGAAGTGTTCTGGGAGCAGTCATCAGTGCGAATTCACTAGAAACAGTGGTCAGAGATGCACAAAATGGAATGGCGGGCTCTAGACTGGGAAAGATGTCCCTTTACCCACTTTGCTTTGTTGATGACATAGCAGCAGTGAGTAACTCATTAATGGATGCACAAAGGAACCAAGTAGCTATAGAAGTTTTCCAAGATAGTAAAAGACTTCAGCTACATCCGGAAAAAAAGTCAGTACTTGGTGAACAGGGGAAACAGGAAAAGAAGAGATGAAGAACTCAAGCTTAATGGTATAAACATGAAGAAGGCTAATGAGTACAAGTAGCTTGGTGAATATATGAATGAGAATGGAACAGAGATGATGACAGTTGAAAAAAGAATTTCTGAGGCAGCTGGTGATACAGTAAACAAGGAAATAATGGAAGAAAGTTCACAGATGACCAAGCTGCATAATATATCAGGTGCTAATGCAGAGTTAAAGAATTATCTGAAGGATCTCACATGGGAAAATTCCAGAACAGTGTTCGAAGTCAGGACGACTATGTTGTTTAACTGTAGAACTGTACGCTGTAGCCTAGCAGCAGCATAACCAGCCAATAGGATACTAGCAACGCTTGTCTATCAAAATGCCTACACCCTATCAATGTTGAAATTGAATTCAAACTATGGACAGAAAGACGAACAGTGCTATATCTGTGGGAAACAAGAAACAACACGGCACATAATTCAATGCGAAGGAAGCACAGTAAAAAGACTAACAATAGAAAGATACAAACAGATGATTGGAAAAGAAGGCCCACAGACAGACAACATAAACAGTGTAAGTCAGTCTGCAGAAATAGTTTGAAAAAATGGCAGAAAGAACAAAAATAAAGATGACTGTGAATCGGTAGCACTAATTGCTGAATCGGCACCTGAGTCATCACGCATCACTGCAGCTCTTGTAGACGGAGGTAATCCGTACACCTGCGTCACAGCAGGTCGAAACGTGCGAACCAGCAAGACACCGGTCTCTACCTTGATGTGGACATTGACAACAGTCCCAGATGTCGGCGAGCCGTTGAAGGTCAACCATGTGGTGTGGCTGGCTGAGCGGCAGCAACCTGAAGTTGAAGTTGTAGACGAGGGCTCATATGATACTCACACATTTCCTCCATCCAACGTGTCTTCGTCACCGCAGAATGACGTGATGACTGATGTTGTGGACGCTGATGATTTGGACACTCAAGTGTCACTATGCAGTGGCGTATTTAGGATTTGGCAAAGGGGGGGCCATGGCGAGCGCGCGGAGTGCAAGCCTATAACGGGAGTCAGGAGGCAAAGCCCCCTGAAGCTGAAACACTTTTTGCTTCTGAATGTTCAATGGAAACCGCAAATTCGCCCATTTTTCTGAAATTTGGAAACGCAAAAAACCATCAAACATTGTTGAATTTTGCAATTTTGATGATGATGATGATGATGATTGTAGACAGAGATAATCCGTACACCTGCGTCATAGCAGGTCAAAACGTGCGAACCAGCAAGACACCGGTCTCTACCTTGATGTGGACATCGGCAACAGTCCCAGATGTCGGCGAGCCGTTGAAGGTCAACCATGTGGTGTGGCTGGCTGAGCGGCAGCAACCTGAAGTTGAAGTTGTAGACGAGGGCTCATATGATACTCGCTCATTTCCTCCATACAACGTGTCTTCGTCACCGCAGAATGACGCAATGACTGATGTTGTGGACACTGATGATTCGGACACTAAAGTGTCACTAAGCGACGATGACGGCGCCGATGATGCTGAAGACGCCGATGCAGCACTGCCCAACAAAGAGGGTCTTAGCACGTTGGAAGTCATCAATTTGCTCACTGCTGACGCTGATCATCTGCCTGGACCAATTTTAGCCAGCATATCACATGGAGAAAAGAATAATTAGTAGGCTCCATCGGCGCCGATTCAGCAATTAGTGCTATCCTTGTGAATAAGTACGGATGAGAAGACAATCTCCACTCCAGAGGAGTGTCCGGCAACGGATCTGCCCAAGTTCAAGTTCAAGTTCAAGACTGTAAATACTTACAGTGGTGATTTACATGACAGCTAAAATTATGACGACTGAAAACCTAAAATTACTCATCGGCAATCAATGAAACCACAATTTAATCACAAACAACACTAACATAAACAAACTTTGTAACCCAATGTAACGTAACGTAATAAATCTTATTTAAAATATTTAAATTTTTAGTTTGTTTAATTATTCTATGTTTATTTACGTTGTTAAAAAACTAAATATGGAGCAAGAATTAGATATTTTGCAGCACTACAAAACCATTTCAAGCAAATTGAAGAAGTAAGTTAAATGCCCATCAATACTAATACAGGGGACGAGACTGTTTTTGCGGATGCCGCTGGATAGCGATTATTGTATTAGGGTTAAAGTGTTCGTGGACGATGCCAGTCATATGTGGCATTTAACGCCCCCTTTGACTTGGACGCCATGCATAGTAATCCTATACTCTATTAGCTGCTTACTTTCTTGTTCGGCATCACAAGCAAAGGCGTCTCAATGTGATGCCTTAATTTCGGGCCTTGTCAGCCCATCGATGTTATTTTCGCAAGGTGTTATCTGTCGTGAAAATTCACGGAAAATAAGTAGTCGATTTTCGCTATCTGCCGTGAATTTTCACGGACGTTAGCATCGAATGCCTATCTGTCGTGAAAATTTACAGAAAATAAATATTATTATCTGCTGCTATTTAGTACGGTATTATCAGATTATGCAGGCAATAATACCAAATTAGCAACTGCTGTAGCCTGTAGTGTAGGCCTATGTAACTGACCACATCACTGGTAAGTGGCCATGAGTTTTCAGCTAATGTCTCAAAGCGTGACCGTGATCTTATATTTCTAAAATGTAAGCCTATAAACTGTATGCAATGAGTCTGTCTATATTTTTGCCCCACATTGACAGATTTGCTAAAATCTTTCACTGCCAGATTTGCGCTCGCGGCGGACATTTTGCAACAAAACAGCATTAAAATTCCCATTTTCTTTAAACTAACTAACAGACGCACCAGCATCGCTGTAACACGTCAATAATTAATTGTGTGCTTAATTGTTTATTTCCTTAGCTTTCATGTATATGTTTCAGTACATAAATTTTCACGACATATAGCCAAAAAGCAAAAAGATGCATCTGTGAAAATTCACGGAAAATAAGTAGTTGATTATTGCTATCTGCCGTGAATTTTCACGGCAGATATAATCTTCGGTTATTTTCCGTCCATGGTGGACGGAAAAGTAAGCAAATGTGAGGCTATTTTTTGTCCGCCACTAACTAAAGAGGAGAATATATGATGTTATTTTCCATCCACCATCGATGTCTGAAGATTTTGACTGATGGAAAATGACACATAATTTCTTGGTATAATACACAGCCTTATTGAATTGTTGTAACTGTATAAATGTTTTCGTCTCATTCTTTGTCATTGACTATCGGTGCTTAGTCATGTTTATTATTTGCGATTTCTGTTATTTTTTGCTTTACTCACGCGCCCCTTTGCTGCCATTAACACCGACAGCGTCAAACGTCTTACGGACGCTACAGCAATGCTAACTTCACAAACATGGTTTATTTACATACAGCAATGTAATGCAGTACACTAAAAAATACAACACAACAAGAATTGTTTGTTATAATCAAAACGCCATTCGGTACAGACTTTTTTTAGTATATAGTTTCATACATAATGTCACATTACTTAAATGCATGCGTAAGGCTGTGTATTATACGAAAAAATTAAGCAGTCATTTTCTGTCAGTCACAATCTTCGTACGTCCATGGTGGAAGGAAAATAACGTCATATAGTCTACTTTTTAGTTAAGGGCAAGCCGGTTCACACTAGCCATGTTCATTGGTCATGTTCACGGCCCATGTGCACGGCCTGTGTACACGGGTGACTAAATTTTATGCTCGTGTGCACGGCCCATGTTCACGGTTGTTGGTTTTGTGCCCCGTGAACACAGTCTGTGTTCACGGGCTGTGTGGATGAACCGTGACATCCCATGCTTCATTGGCGCACATTTTCAGCCGCCATTTTGTAAAATGGACGAATTTAACAAGAAGAAGAAGTTGTTGCTTTTGGCCACGTCTTTATCAGTTACAAAAGTCTTTTGTCTTACATGGGCAGTAATTGATAAAGAAAAAAAAGTGTAGTTGTTGGACTCGTAGTTGGTTATTGCGGCGCATCGAGCATAGCATTAGCAGTACGCTGATAGGCTTTCGTGCATCTCGTGAGCATTGGCTCAAATTTCTTGTCGTTACTTGCAGCAGTTAAATTTTACACAGCTACAAAGGATTTAGTGCAATGAATCTGCTGCGTTGTCATGTTGTAGGAGGTTTCTAAAGAAGCCAAATGTTTCGGAAGGAAGTGAACAATTTGGTAATGTATATGTTATGTGTAAATATTTATAGCATGCTTGATGAATGTTAGTTTTTTGGAGGCAATGCAAGAAGATGGTATAATGTTTACATTATATAATGTGTAGAGGGTAACTGGGTTAGAATGATAGCAAAAATACTACTGAATATGGTAATACCCAGTATTATAGGGTAGGGTGCCAATATCAGTATCCCATGCCAATACCAATATCAGTGTGGATCATTCATCATCTAGTGGTAACCATGAGACAACACAGTGGCTGATGATGGTAAGGTGACTGCAAAAAGTGTGTCACCGTAACAGCAGTTCTTAGAAGTTTACTTCTGTGAACTGGCCTATCCCTGGAGTAAGTTTGAAAAATGGGCTGATTAGATAGTAAATGAATATGTGCGCTTGTACGTTGAATTGAGTGAAATTGTGGTCTGTTGGGCGGGTAAAGTATCTGTTATACTAGTTGAGTAGAATGAGTGCTATTTTGTCCGTGTTGTTTCTGTACCATGTCTCAGGTTACTTAGCAAAGCAGCTGCATTATCAGAATTGTCCGCATTACGTTGGATTTTGTCATCTTGCTCAGGCCAGGTCAGTCTTACTTGCACAACAGTGTACCTCATGAATTTGTTGTATGCGTGAACAGGCCTTGACTACCAGTGACGAATATGATGCATGTATGTGTTTTGTAGATGTGAACACACCTTGACTAACAGTGTGACTGAGGCATGTGCTTTAACAACAGCTGCTAGGTCGTTTGCTGCGGCCAATGAGTCACTGTCAGAGCTCCACTTGCCTCAGTTTGCTGAGAACCTCCACGCAGCCATCAACTGTTTTAGCCATGCCATCAGAGTCAGTCACAACCAGTTATTATTCAGCTGTTGTGCAGCCATCTTAAGAGGCTGCATTACAGAGCTTATCTGTTTTTGTCTGTTTGTCTATCTGTCTGTTCCTTATAAGCTGTGAAATTTCGAATGTACTAAAAATTTGGGGCAAAGCTTAACATGTGTCCGCCCGGCGCCCTAAGTTTAATTGGGGGGGAATTTAACGGGGGAGAGGTAAAATTTCCCACATAGCATAGTTGCATGCCTCAACTCAAATGCATTAGCAAACGCAGAACGTGCATTGTTGACTTAGGTTAGGCCTATAACGTTTTCGTTAGTGACCAAAGATCACAAATTTTTTTTGCTAAACCCTCCGTGGATCGGACTTGATCAAGTTTGTTCTCGATTTTTGATATGTCATTTGGTTTCTGAGACATACGAGGTCAAACTCAAAATTTGTCCAAAATTGCACCAATTTTTGAGGTTTTTGCCCTCCCAAATTTTCGGGGTGTGGGCCCCCCAAAATTTGTACATTAGTGATCATGCCCACCATATGGCACGTCATATGGCAAAGTTTCGTTTTCTTACTCCCTTTGCTCTTGAAGTTATAGGTGCAGATATGCTAAATTTTAAGCCAATTTTGGAACCCCCTTTGAAAAAAATTGTAAGGGGGTCTTCCATCCCCAGTGGGGGTTTGCTAGCAAGACTTGGTCATTCTCTAGCACAGTGTGTAAAAATTTGGGGGTGCAGCACCCTTTAGGGACCAAAATATGGTTTTCCGAAAAAGCTGATTTGGGTGGGTATGATTTCACCACTAAATCTTCGTGAATAGTGGACCAAAGTTCACCGAACTTTTTTTCACGCAGTGCGGGAGGAATTGTGGTACAAAATGTACTTGTCTGATTATGAATATCTTCATGCTTTTCAGAGATATTTGCCATCAAACTTTGAAGTCGTCCGAAATTGGGCCAAATTTTGCATGTTTTTGGCCCCTAAATGTTTTTGGGGGGTGGCCCCCAAAATTTTGGGCTGGCATTATAAAATTAGGCTTAGTACTGATCAGCGTGCAAAATTTTGCGTTGATCGGCCAATGCATCTCGGAGATGTCATGTTGAAATAAAAAATAAATTTTAAAAACATCTCGAGGAAAACATAAGCCCGCCTTGAAAGCTATCACTTTCAGGTGGACTAACAAATGTAAAAAAAAAGATTGCTGTGAAGCTGAACGTTTGCTAGCCCAGGAGTAATGGGTGTGCAATTGCTATTATGTGCTGACGATATAGTGATTTTTTGTTTTAGAATGTGTATGTATTGAGCTAGGATTGTTGGAGTTATTTGGAAATGTAGCAGGTGTCTAGTGGTTATTGAGACACAATGTATATGTAGGTTCATCTGGAGAATCGTCAATGTCATCTTGCTGCTTCGCTTAATCTTGAACTTGCTCACATGCTACATGTACGTAACACTCGCTGCATCTGTCTGTTTATATACTAGTTAGCAGCAATTGACTATTCTCAGATCTGGAGTCTGCCATTTCAATAATAAATAACATAAATAAATAAATTTGTCCCAGTTATTGATATTTTGTTTTGGCCAGGCCATTTTGATTCATAGACATGTTTATTGTGCTTCTGTATATCTGTAACCTGTATGTATGACATTGTAAGGTAATTAAGTAAGTAAGGGAAGGGAACTTCATTTACCTACAATACGCTGTGATCTCAACACTGCTTGAACTGTTCATAGTCATGCTGATTTATCTTAGCTGAACTGAAAGACTCTTTCACAGTTTCAGGCCTGTGGTCGCAGATGATATCGTTGTATAATGCCAGTGGTTGCTGCATGGACACATCTAGTTTGTCTGCATGTATCTGTGCCTGTACTACGAGGGTCGTTCCATAAATAAGTTACAAAATAGCGCTATTTCATCAGTTCTTAGAATAGGAAAAATCCGAAATATACGTTTTGTAGGGAAATTAATTCTGAACATAGGTGGAATTTTTTGGATGATGACATCATTATTGTGACGTCGTCAGCTAATAGAACACATTGTGTTTGTGTATTATTTTCCCCACCAGTAATGAATTGAACTCACAAGTGACAAACAGCATAGGAGCGAGAAAAAATAAACAAACTCAACAAGTTAAGGTCACCTCTTTAAAGGCTAAACATTATTGCTTCGTTTTTTAACATATCATTCGAGTTTGTTTAAACATTTGTCCCGTCTGTCAACAAAACATTTTTGTGCCAGATGCAAAGACTGATGCTCTCTGCTGTCCCAGCCACTGATGAACGACTGACTGCGCCTTCGCATTTTATGCAAATTTCTGCCCACCTACCATTTTCTTACATCAAAAGTGTACTGTTCGCATTGTAAAACACTTGTCGCCATATACTGGATACATTTCAAAATAAATCTGAGTTGTATTAAGTACTTTTGCTCACAAAACAAACAAAATAGCATTTTGTTTGTTACGGGACAGAAGAAATAGAATGAGTTTGATGGTGAAAATTATTGATTTTCTTCTTTTGGCTAGCACTCTGTTTCTTTGTCTCATTGGTAGAGCTGTGACTCATTTCAATGACGAAGCACTTAGAATAATACAGGAGAGAATAATGCATGCGAGGAGTACATTAGATTGGTCACAATCTAAATATTTCTTGTTAACTCTTAGTTTTATGTATGCATAGAGATATTGTAATGCACCGCTGCCCTTTACCTTTGCTGTAAACGGCGCTCTATAAACGATTATGATGATGACGATGATGATGATGTTTAAAGGCAAGTGGTCGGCCAGTGGAAACCATACAGCATTACCAGAGAGCTGCTGAACTACTGCTTCAGGTCTGTTTGTTAGCTGTAGGGAGTTAGTTTCATCATCTAGCTGCTTTTTGTCATAGATGCTTGCTGCTACCAACTTCCTGCACTGTTCTCTGTCTTCTGCAGTGTTACTTATTGTCATTCCTTGTTCTTTTATCTTTTCAGCAAACCAGCTTTCCAAGGTCTTTTTTACCACAGTCCATACGCCTCTTTAATTCGTTTTCCGTTGATTCTTCGACGCTTGACTACCACTGACAATTTCTTTTGGCGATTCAGTTATCTATCATAGATAGCATGTTTGGTCAGATGTTATTTCATATGTTAGTTTGCAATTCCTCATACTAAGAAAGATACTCATCTTCAAAGTCGTGAGTTAGTCCCACCAGCGATTGTTTGGTATGAAACGAACAAATTTGTTTCTGTATCTGTATGTGTAATGTGTATGTATAAGCAAAGTGTAAGCAACGTATGTGTGGTTGTATCTGCAGAATCCGCTTGACTGTCTGCTGGCGTTGACCTACATCGCATCAGCTAAAATACTGGCAGGTAGTTCTAGTTATTGCCTACTACATCACATCAGCAGTACATGGGTAACCTTTAAATCGGCGCAGTTAAGTGGATCGGACCCGTAAATTGATGGGCCAATTTAGGCTGGGTTTGGTTGATACCAATAAGGCTACACTGAGGTTTTAAAATTCAAATTCTGTTGAAGTGGTAAATAAGCACACCAAAAAGGTGAATTTTAATTGAACAACCGCTCGAGACTAAGAGTCTAGAGATTAGTTTGGTAAAAGGCCTCTGAGAATTCTGTTTCAGGGTACAGTACTTTACAAGTTTAAAGATTGAATGATTGATTGATCGATCGATTTGATTGATCGATGGATGGATGGCTGGATGGATGAATCGATTATCCGTGGACAGATAAATGGATTGATTGATTCATTCATTCCTCTGTTTATTCATTGAATGTTTCAGGTGACTATGAGGGTGCGCTAGCCAGACTGACTGAGATGACGTATCTGCTGCAGCAGCATGTGTCACTGCTGTCCTCCGCTACTAGTCAGCATGTCGGAGTATTTGCCGACGTACTCACATCCTGTGAATTACTGCGTGTCTTTCTACTGTTACTGCTACAGGTGAGATTCGGTTGAATGCACTGTATTTGGGAACTGAGTTTCAGTCTGCTACCTTAGTCCCTGTAATCAGTGATGTGGTTGACTCCACTGGGCCTGTATATGAGTCTTGAGTCCATTTCCAGTAACTGGTCGTTCAGGTCTGAGTCCATGAGTTTGACAAGACAGAATTAGGGCTGCAGAAATCAACGATTGATTAATCGATTAATCATCATAAATCAGTCGATAAAAAGATTTTTTAATTAATTAAAATTTGATTACAAATTCGGACTAAAAACGTTACTAACAGTCACTAATCTGCATATTTCCAGTTGATTGTAAACTATACTAGGCAACAATGGCAGACTCAGTGGTTTGTTGTAGTGATTAATGTGTTGGTCTCGATCATCAATGTTGCTTCGTGCTGGGCCCAGATACAGCATGGTTGTGTCTGCAGATAGGTTAACAATCTCAGTATGCAACCCAGGTCAACTCAGCCTTCCATCTCTCTGAGGTAAGTAAGTCAAGTACCGGCCTGCCTGGCTGAAGTTCACCTGTGTTGAGTGGCAGGTAACTCTGTGTGATCTCATGTAGCAGGTGATGCTCCATAGCTGCGAGATGGGTTTCCGCGGAGCTATAACACCTTTTGAAGGATGCAGCAAATAGATCTGACCACTAACCATTCCCCCTTCCCCAGTTTTTTCACAGCTGTCACACTGTGTACAGTATGTATTTGTTTTGTACAGCCAACAGTACAGAGGATCCGTCCTGAGCATGCCCAGACCTTGGAGCAGTACTCGTGGGAAAGTACAGAGTCTACGTCCAGTCCTGTGTTTTATCTAAATGACGATCTATTTCTGCTCATTCAGTCTGTTGTTGTAAGTCTTCCCAATCCTTTGTTTCATCTTCAGTGTTGTAAATTTGTCTATTCCTGTCTCCCATAAACTTCTATCAAGTTTGCCCAATCTTTTGATTGATTTTAACTCTGTTGATGATGTTTCTTGGTAACAAGTTAGCTTTTGACAAAGGACGATATTGTTATGTATCAGTGATGATGTGTGTTGGAAATCTGTGTCAGGCACAGAACAGACACAGACGCTGATGGGGGTACCCCACCTTAACCCTGCCAGCCAGCCAACCAGGCTGGTCTCTGCTGACAGAGCACCAGTCAGATGATTTTGGGTAGGTGTTGGGGCAGGCACATATCATTTACAGGTACCTGAAAGCTGTATGTCCACGTTTGCTGTAAACAAATGCTTACAGAAATGTGAATTAGTTTCATGGTGCAGGTCAGCATGTCTTTGTCATGGCCGTTTCACTCATAGCATGTCTGTTGAGTAATGAATTCAGGCAGGGATTATGTCTGTCTCTCGCTTGGTCTGTGTTGCCCCCTGTCCTCCAATCGGCAGCATTATCACGTTGATGACTGTCTGGAGGATAATAGGAAAGATGGTAGAACTACCATTATCTTAATTACATATGCATGCGTATTATGGAGTTCTTACAATTTTAGGTTAACCCCATTTTTGTATTTTTGTGTTTTATGTTTCTGTAAAGGTTAAACTTTCTGTTTATTGTAGCCTTTAAATCGGTGCAGTCAAATGGATTGGACCCATAAATTGATTGGCCAATTTAGGCTGGGTCTGGTTTGTGTGCATTCTGCCTGGAAAGGCTGTCCCCGAAATGACCTATACTGTGTTGGGTGAGACGTTAAACCCTACTCACTCACTCACTGACGCTTGGTCTGTTATCATTTAGCAATAGTGAATTGTCCTGTCTAGTGTCTGAGCCTAGTGTCTGGAATACATTGGTGGACCATCTGAGAGATTAGTCTCTGTCTTTAAATCTACTTTTGAATGCTGTTAAAGAACTCCATTAAACGTTACAGCACATTTGAAACTTTTTATGTCTTTGCATTGTATAAATTTATTGCACATTTGGCATTATTTTTGTCTGTCTATCTCTCTGTGTCTTCTCTGTGACCATATGTCTGCATATCTCTGTCTGTTTGTTTGCTATTCAGATGGCATGTCAGACGGGTGACATCACAGCACTAAAGCATCTGGAGGTGGATCTCTCTGTGCATTTGACGGCTGAGCAGAGTCAACTGTTGCATCTCGTCATAGCTCAGCTTGATCATCCGACACCAATCAACTCATAAACTCTCTCTCTCTTTCTCCTACTGTCATTGGTGCGTGCTGCAGACTGCATAATAAGACAGTGTCGTAGTTGTTACATAATGCAGCGGTGTCGTGGGTTAAAAAAGTAGGCGCAGCAGGAAGTTGCAAGTTTCCGACAGACAGCTGCAAATTTTGGACGGGGTAGATGTGGGTGCTTGAAATTTCAACTTTGTACCTGAATTTCTCTAAAATGGGGGTTTTCAGCCACCAATTTTGAATGTTTCAGTGACAATTTTCTGGCGAATTGCCCATGCCTCGCCCTTGCAACGATGCCACTGGTTGTACAAAGTCCGGCCTGCTGTCCACATCTGGTCTGAGAAGGGTTGTCTTCCAGCTTGCGGCATGCAAGAGAAAAACAACAAAAACAAGAAGTAGGCTTGTGTATGCTGTGCTTTCCAGCTATGTGCGTCTGCAGACACCGCACTCAGAGATTTGCTCTATTTAATTTATTCACATTTTTTCGCTTGGTAGCATACTGGTTATACCCCAGTCACACTGAGTTGCCACTTACGGCGACCACGGCGACTTCAAATCGCCGACGGTTGCCATAAGTCGCAGCGTGGTCGCCGCTCAATCGCTGTCTTGCGATAACACCGAAACACAGATCGCAACGGATTGCCGTGTTTTTGCATTTTACTCGAAATGCGAATCGTTTGATTGTGCTGAGACTCTACAGCGAGCATAGTGCGACTGTACAGCAACTTAAGGAGACTGACTGCAACCGCATTCGCAGTATGGTCGCTCATTGTCGCAGTAGGCCTACGCTCGTTTTGTGGTTGTAGTGCGGACCGCATAGTCGCAGTGCAGTCGCAGTACACTCGTGCGACCACAGATCGAGTGCAGTAGCAGTGCGACCATGGATGATCGTACTGCGACCACAGTACGAGCTGTGCAAGCGTGGACAGAGAGCAGACCAATCGCACTGCAACTGAAAAGTCGCCGTGAGGAATTTTGAACAGTTCAAAATTCCTCAGCGACCGTATGGCGACCAGTGCAACCAACCATGACTGCACTGCAACCGTACTGGGACATTGCTGCGATCTGCTGCAATTTGGTCCAAAAACTGGTCGCAGTGCGGTTGCAGCCTCGGGGTGACCGGAGTATTAGGATGTTGAACGTACAGTAAGAGGGAAGTCTTTGTTTTGACTCCTGCTTGGGTCTCTGTCTAGTGGTTACTACTTGGATGGGTGATTATAAGTATACTGAGATAGTTTGCCTGTCTGCAGACAACCAGCCACTCGGGTCAACTCAGCCTTCCTTTCTTCTAGGGCAGACAGGGATTGGTGAAAACGACTGGGATCCTAAAAGTGACTACTTCTGAAAAACCTGCAAATGTCAGGGAATTTGACAGCTGTCAGGGAAAACTCGGAGCAGTGAGCAAGCATCAGGGAAATTCCAGGGAAGATATCATGCTAGAAAACTATTTATAGCTAAATTCACATTTGGGGCAACACCAACGTTTATTAGCAGTAGCATAAAGATTTAGATGACACATTGTATTGCAGCCAGGCCTAAGTTTGAATAGCTGCATAAGGTGAAGAAATTTAGTGATGCAACTTGGGAATATTTATGACATTTATGTTTTTGTAATGCTGTTATTATGTGCTTGATTGTTGATTTACGCAACCTGGTCTGAATGGAGATGAGGCTAAGCCCGCGTAGATGTAATAAAATGACGATAGTATAAAGCGATGTTTTGCTTTAGTTATTATACTCACAATGTTGACGATAGAACTATACAATCATATAAATGAGACACAAGATTGAAAAAAACACTGTTCAGTGCACCAATGACTTCACAACCGTAGGCCTAATTTATTATCAACAGCACCGTGAGTTAAAAATAGATGGGGCAGGAAATTGCAATTTTACGACAGACATGTAACTTTCCTACAGAATTCCGCACGACGTCACAGCAGTGATGTATGCAACAAAGATAAAAATTGCATTTCACCGACTTACTTGAAATATATCATACTATACTTGTATAAACGCTAGTAGCAGTGTATAATAACATGCAATAAGTGAAAAGAAATAGTATAAGTGTCTGTTAAAAAACGAATAAAACGAACTCTACGCAGCTGCAGGTGTTGATCAAAGCTAAGTAACAATCTTACACTGTAAAATATCGGTTGTATAAACGCATAACAGCGTAGGCCAATATTGTAATAGGCCTAAATGCCAACACGTAGTAAAAGCGTATGTAGAAATACAGTAGAACCAAGGATTAGTATGACACAGCTGCAAGTGTTAAGCAACTGACGAAATAAACAGTGCAGGAAAAATCAGTCTTACGAAGATCTTAATAAAAATGTGATGAATTTAAAATATATCCTAAGAAAACTCACGAAAAACTAACTGATATCTAAGTTGCTGACTTGGAAGAAATTAAGAAGATCGTAGGAAACTCTCAGGAAAATTTCTGGGAGCTTTGGTAATTAGGTCGCCCTCGCCTTGGTCACTTGATGAAGACGAAATGCGACCTGGTTTGACAGAGTTGAGTTAGGCGGAGATGAAGGGTATCTTGATGATGGGTCCCTCGTAGTCGAGCGGCTGCGGGGTGCGCAGCGGCAGGCACTGCTCGTCGTTGTTGAGATTTTCGTCTCCGTCAGCGAGGTTCTGCTTCAACCGGGCTCGCTGGGCGTGCAGGGCGTGCAGTGATTTCTCGTTCTCGGCCATCTTGATCTGAGTCAACTTGATCGACTCACAGATATCCGCCTGCTCCTTCTTCATTCTACATAGCAGACCAACCACACGCTCGGATCTAAACCGCTCAAAATGTGTCTCACAAACTGTGCCAATGCTATTTTTGAAGAACTCGATACGTGAAACACTGGCTGATTTTAATAACTTTTGGCATTTACTGTACATTGAGAAGAAACTTCACGAATAAAATGACTATATCGGCCTAGTTCTGCCCATCTCACTTCAATACTACTGCTAGGCCTACAGTCTACACAGTACGTACACTACCTTGTGAAATGCAGAAGTCAGTTTGGCCGGTTACACCAATGAATTCATACTGGTTAGTGCATGATTCTGCTCAGTTAGACTAGCTTACTGTTTTACTGCAGACGGCAAACAGTTGATTAAGAGCTGAATGCAGCTAAAACGTTACAGTTTACGAAGGTTTCTTAGGGCGAGTTGATTTATGACCAGGTTAAAGATAATATTTAGCTTGGATATTTCCCCGAAAAGACGACTTGACTACTTGCGTTCAAACACTGACAAATTTTGGGGTCTCAGAATGATATCAGCAGCGGAGTTTGGCCTGCACGTACTCCGCAAGCATGGCATCGGAACAGACATCCATGTTGAGGTGACGAGCCCTCTGATCAATGCGAATGCTGGACTTCCTGACTGCCAGTTCCTTGTCACGGATTGACCTTCGCATCATCAGCAGCACGCGGTCCAGTTCACGGATACGCCGCTCAACCTGCAACCGCCGAGCACGTGTGACGAAAGCGTCGCCATCTTTAAATTCATTACTGACGTACATGACAAGTAATCTGAGCAATGCTCACGTAACGCGCGCGCGACAGCATCGGCGCTGCCTTCTGGGGAATCAGCACAAACACCGAGCTCGTGATGCAAGTGATTAGATAGGCCTATAGCTTTAAACACGAGTGGTTTCAAGGCTAACATTTTCGAGACCATCTCTAAGGAATTTAGTAAGCAAATAAAGTATGACAATTTTACACTGCGCGTCAAGTCAGCTTAATCTTAGTTAAACTGTAATGAACCATAAAAATGCTCGGATAAACACAGTTCTAATGTTTCAGTGGATATGGTAGGCGATTTGAAGTTTTTTGCACATCGTAAATATACCAAAAACTCAGTGTACAGAGCACACAAGTGACTAGGGGCCAAGGACAGTCGTCCTCGAGGCCGAGTCCAAAGCCAGACCTTTTCGAGACCAAGGCCATGGTCACGATTATTTGTCTTCGAGGCCTCCATGCCTGACGATACGTACGAGGGCGAGGTTGTCGACGAGGCCGACCCTGTCGCGACGGATTCGGTCGGCGTCCGCTTTGATGGCGTTGGTACTGATGTTGGCGTACTGCCAGAGCTCGTTGCTGGTCTCGCGTAGCACGTCTCTGAGCCGAGCGCACATGCGTCGCGTCTTCTCTCTCTCAGCGCGCGACGAGTGCAGGTGCTCCTTGACGGTACCCTCCCACATCTCGGACACCGTACATCTGGCGAATACACGCAGCGTGTTGCACGACGTCAGAGAATTAGTGTAAATTGGTAATTTTTGTAATCTTCTTAGCTACAGAAAACCGTTTGAACGGAATCTTTTGTTTAAACGGTTTCTCTGTAGCTAAGAAAATTACAAACGACTAGTATAGGACGGCCGCGTAATTACATTCATTACAAACAAAAAATAATTATAGATAAATATAGACAACATGTTTCCACTAAGATTCCAGAAAGTGCTTTTTCTTGTTTGAAGGCCAAATGTTTTATTGCCAACCTACTTTATAAATTGAAAATGTTAAGAAAATAAAAAAAATATCTAAATGTGCATAGATTTAAAAATTAAAAAACGAAAATAAACACTTTACAAATACTACTTCCATGCAACGACGTGGACTAATATAAGTGATAAATGTACAAAACATCAGTTTATACACTTGTTAACGGCGACATGCAATGAGTGACACATCGAAAACAGCAAAAATCATAAAAAGGTGATATCACTCACCATCACAT
>Ga0209367_1001070_pt1 | contig 32074 bp, 18 predicted proteins | sample WorMetLIZISLAND2_FD_187412 | JGI IMG/M metagenome (GOLD analysis project Ga0209367, IMG submission 187412) | Marine gutless worms symbiont microbial communities from Max Planck institute for Marine Microbiology, Germany - Olavius geniculatus... ...
TTTCATCCCATGTCAAATTCTATCGACTAGCTGAAGAAAGTCTTGCAATCAATATGGGACGTCGGACAGAACTTGGATTTGTCGGACAAATCTGGCTATTCTGTCGGACATATCTGGATTTGTCGGATATATCTGGCTTTTTGGTCGGACACATCTGGACGTGTCGGACATCTATTTTGTCGGACATATCTGGCGTCAGACAAATCTGACTTTGTCGGACACATTGAACCGTCACAAGGCCTAGGCTAATGTTTCTTCTTCCTACAGCACCTCAGACCCGGGCCTAGCGACTCTTCATCTTGTTACGTGCAGAGCTACATGTAAGCTTAATACCCCGTTTACACGATGAAGCTGGCTCAACGAGATGGCTCTAGTTAGCGGGACGAGCCAGCTCGATGTTTGCTCGACGTTTGCTTGATCGTGTAAACGGGGTATAACAAATCAAGCGCGTCGAGAATGGCTAGACTAATTGGTAACACAACATACCTCTACAGTTCCTGATCCTCCGGCATTCGAAGGCTGCACAAGACAACACATAGGCCTAATAACAAATCGATCTAACTGTTTGCATATCTGGCAGGCTTATTTCAAAATAGTAGGCTAGCTACTTGACGACTGTCAAAACAGGTAAGCATACAGGCTACTATATCATGTACCTGTATCCTAAAACCTAAACAAAATAATCACCGAAATATAAAAAGTTTATCCTAAACCACAGATCCCACGGCAGTGCAAGACCAGCGGAGTAGCAAAAAATATTTGGTAAGGTAAACCTGTATAATTTACTTGACCTGATTTTTGGAATATAAGTTTAATAACCATTCTGACGTCATTGTTGCTTTTTTATTCTCCAGCTTTCACCGGTACACATTGCAGCTACATAAAGATGGCCAGGCCAAGTTGATATGTTGGGTTAGCACACCGAGACGGTTTACCCACTCGTAGACGTCACCCATCCCAGTGCTAACCGGGCCCGACGTACAGTAACAACGTTGATCGAAACGAACGCGTTATTACTAAAAGCTCAATAACTATCTGAGTTTGTCATTAAGATGTGCCCAAAATTTTTGGAACTAAAGACAACATGTGTCAGGATAGGATTTCGTGAAAGACAAACGAAAGCATTTCTGATGATGTAAATATGCCTAAGTGCAATCACTAGCAGCAAGAAAAATCGCAAATTACCTGAAGCACGTCAATGTCGCCTTTCACCTGCAAATAATCATCGCAGAAGTTTTACAAAAGTAGGCTTAATCCACGTTTTTGCTCAATTCTTGCGCTTATACGTATGCTCTTAAAGACGACTTTTTAATCAATAAAAGAAAAATAACATTAATAAATGCACGGAATTTTACTTTGTCAAGTTTATTCTGACTGACTACGAATTTAAAAGGGTATATTTATATTTGTAAAGCTATAGAATATTTGTCTAAAATGTAACCTGTCAAGAATCAATAATTAAGCTTACAGACTACAGTGTAGGGCCTCGATATCTGTCGTAACGCAGCTAACCAAACTGCTACAAAAGCTCAATAACGAAGTAAGTTTACATAACGTAAAAAGCAAATGTGAAGTGTAGCAAAATGTTTTACCTTTTCTTTTTTATCTTCTACTAAAGATGTCTGTTCATCCATTTCTCTGAAAAATACAATTTGTTATTCAAATATACCAAAATAAAATATAAGGCTTATGAGTTACAACAAAAAAGATCATTAGTTAATTAATAGTAACCAAAATGACTTATGGTTCATAACGACTGCTTCCACGTCCGTGGCGTCACTGGAATTAAGATACGCATCATACCCACAGTGCCGAACTCACAAGTGGACAATTAGCCGGGGGCATCTACACGCAGGGGTCTCCGCATATTTTACGAAAAAACAAACTAATTCCAAAAAAGCAGTAAAATTTTAGCTGTTTTAAATACGTTTACAATCAACAAAATAGCGTCTTGAAATTAGCTTGAATTTAGTTTAAATAGGCTTATATTTGTTTCGTTCAAAGCAAACGAAAAATCAAAACCGCCAAAAAATAAATAATAGTTTTTTTTGAGTGCGACTTAGATTTTAAAAATGACTCAAACAACTTGCCATCATCATCATCATCATCATCATCTCTCTTTAATAAAACAGATTGACAAAACGCAACCATACATAGCATACAAAATGACATAAAAATGTGATAAATGTCGTTGAATAGAACTGTATATATGGTTACTACTGTAGTGTGTCTATTAGGCGAAAGGTGCTGACAAATAGCACAAGCTAATAAATGTTTTAAACAACATTCTATTTATATAATTTCTGCTTAATGTTAAAATTGGGTGCGGCTTCTGAAGGCTGGGCAACCGTCAATTTTTAGCCAGCAAACCTCGCGTTCTAAAGGCGCGTACAGAACGACGTAACTGAACTAAACTGAACTGATATGGTTTATTTTATGACAAAACTGGCTAATGACCAATAGGCTAACAGTAACGCATTACATTAATCACCGTCCAGTGTTGTCGGTGGCCTACGCTCAAGTAAACGTCAACCAATTGCTAATGGGCTCATCCATTAGTCAGTTCGTCAAAAACTAAACTGTGTCAGTTCAGCTCAGTTCAGTTTCTTTGCTCTGTACATGTATACGTGCCTTAACGCAGCGATAATAAACAGATAAAAATGACGCACTCTGTGGGCGCTTTCTGTTCGCTGAAGATTCGCAGAAGAAAGTCGCCGTTCTCGTTCGGTTTGAACGTGGACGGCACGACGACGTAGAAGCCGGGTGCCAGCTTATGACGACCGACGACCTCACGTGAATTACTGAACGTCGAGCGTCCGACCGACTGGTTGTACTTGAAGAAATTCTTGTCCATCGGGCTGGTCATCTTTGTCTTCGTCTGCTTCCACACATTTTAAACATTTGCTCTCAGCGTCCTCGCACGAGTCCGTTACTACGCGACTGTCCTATAGGTCGGGTTACGTGTCTTGCACGTCCGTCATTCGGTTTGTCTTTCCGTTTGTATCGCACTGGCTCCTAACTGGACAACAAAAGTGTATAGAAAAATTAACATTGATATGAATTTGCCTATGGGCAAGGTAATTTTGTCTAAGCTTTTTTAACATTGTAGACGTCGCTGCTACGATAGAGGAGTGTAGCAGTGAAAGTGTCTCTGACCTTGTAGATGGAGTATCCGATGGTGAGAAGGTCAAGTCCTTCGTACTTCTTCTTGCGTCGTTCTTTCTGCATGAGAGCAATGATGAGCGTACCTGTGTTGTCGTCGTCTCCCTCGTCACGATCCACCACCTCCACGCTGTACTGAGGGTTCGTCCAGAACGTCTCTGCACGTAAACGATAAACGATAGATAGCTTTTCTCGTGTCAATCCGTTTTATAGCTGCGGAGCTACACCTGCCATATGACATCACGCAGTGTTATCTGCCACCCGAATCGGGTGACCCGCCACACTGCACTGTCGTCTGGCATAGTAAAAATTGTACACTTAAACTTGAATGATGATGGACTGTAAAGCTCCTTGGCTTTGGACGTCTACGTCTTCCCGACATATTTTCAATAATGCACAAAACCTCATAGCTGAGCAATGTCGTAATGTCTGTCAAGTATCGACTGAAAGCAGTTGGCAAATGTTGCTTTTATGACGCTGTGCGGCAGACTGTTACAATACGCCATAACTCTTTGGCTAAAAAATTCTTTAGAGAAATATTCTGGAAAATAAAAAATTAACTGATCGTGACGTGAACGTCATAGGCTCTAGTAGTAGACGTCAAATACTGTTGACTTTTAGCATGCACTCTTAGCAGTTTTACATACACGATATGAGTAGCCAAATTCATCTGAATTACTGGCTATGACTGACTATCAAACTGCGCTGTAAATTTCCGGTACTTACTTACAATATTGCCTACTGCGGTAAAAAAGACTTTGGCCGTTCTTTTTTGTTCCCTTAACTTCTCCTAAAAGCTAAAAAAAAATCCCTAGAGTGACGATGCAACACCGAGGTAGTTGCGGCATCCTCCTGCGTTGACCTGTCGTTGCCACGAGCCATCGTGGACAGTCACCTTCCAGATGTGCTTCGCCTGCCATGCGTCATCCCGAGTCAGCGTATCACGCACAGGCGTCATCATGCACATCTCCAGCTTGGTGAAGTTTGACACGTAGTCGTCAAACGACATCCTATGACAGTCACACGACGTTACCGCCGCCACTTGCGGAAAGATGACAAAGAAATAAAAAGCCATTAAAAACCAAGAGAAAAAAACAAGGCAACCAGAAAAAAACGAGCACCAAATGACGAAACAAAAAAGTAGAAAAAAGCGCGAGTTTTAGGTGGTTGGTTTTTCTATCAGAGTGAAAACCAACTTTCATGAGCAGACCGTGTAGAGCAAAACTCCACTCACTTAGATTTTTGTGGATTTGTTGTAGCCTAAAACATGCCGTACAAATTCACACCAAACCGAAAGCCCACAGCAAATCCGCAACTAGTTGTACAACTTTACACGAAATTGAAGTTTTACAATAAATCCACAACATCATGACGATTTGTTGACGTCCATTAAGTCCACAACAAAATGGAGATAGTGGAATTTGGGTAGTTTACTGACCAGAACTCGCCGTCGTCTTTGTCTGCCTGACCGATGAACTTCTTCTGATCTTCAGTCAAACTTTGCCACTGAGCTGACCTGCAAACAAATACATGTACAATTGCTAGTGCCTACTGCATGGCAGCTTGCAACAAACCGCATCAAACGCCGACTTTAAAAAAACTATTGTTTTTTCTCCCCTTTCCCACCTCTCTTTTCTTCTTGGAATTTGCCCGTTTCTTTCTGTTTTTACCTTTCTCCTCTTTTTTAAAATTCAGCTCTATAGAATCTTGGAGTAAGCTTCCAAGTGCGTCCCAACTCCAAAAGGGATCCCGACTGCCGAATAGTTACCGCAACGTATATCGACAGTTATGCTGAATAGGTGACTGAAATTATGTTGTGTGAGACAAACGATCGATCCGTCTCGCTATGGCGGATCTTCGCTATAGCGGGCCATTACGCGATCCGTAGGGACCGGTGATGCTATTGTCGACGTTTCTACGGCTAGTCGTTAGAATAGAGCAGTGCGTTTGCTTGACTCTCGTGCGCATGTGGTTGTAGAAGGACAGAGAGGAGGTCCGCGGAAAAATCGTACAGTCCGTCTTGCGTCGTATGCTGCTAATAGCTCGCATGGGGCATCGCGCCGGACTGACAAAGCTAGAAGTAGCGACTGAGTAAAAAGTGGCGCCGTTCTGAGCTCAAACAAACATCTATCACCAGCACATGCAAATAAAGAGATGCAGTCTGTAAGCTATACTGACTTGTCGCTCCAGGCGCCTTTCCACTCGTACTCGTTGCCCCAAGGATTGCGAATGCGCAGCAGGTTGACTCGACTGCCGTGCGCGTTCAGCTGAAATCAGTTCACACACCACGGCGTACTACGAATGTGACACAACTATCGACCTAACAGTGTTAGATATCTTTAAATCTCATTGTTGCACCTTACGAAGTGTTTTATTTTACACGTAATCGCAGAATGCGTATAATCAGCACGTGTTCCGTTACGCTTGCAGTTTTTTTGTAATTTTTAAGCAGCTTCTTAAATTTGTTTTATTTTACAGGTTCGAGGTCTTAGGCGGCGCCTACATTCGTACGCAACTTTGTCTTTTAGTTTTCGTTCGGTTTCATCGCAAATGTAGACCCCGCTTTACCGCACGCAATCATACAAAATCATTCGATTCATCGCAGTGGTGCAAATCAGTTTAAGCACTTTCGAAATTGTGAGCTGCTTAACCGCTGAAACACCTAGGCTACAGCGATTGCCTTCCAATTTTTCGACTTAATCAATGTAATACAGTTATTTTGTTTCACATGTAACCAAAACCTTAGTCACAGAACGTAAACATTTGCGGCGCATCTGTGGCTTTTTTGTGATTTTATAGGCTGCTGTTTAGGCTATTTTACTTACTTATTTACTTATTTATTCCCATGAATTCACTCTGCGCAAGTTGCAATTCAGTTTCGCTGACATAAAAAAGTACACTAACTTATAATGTACAGCCAGAAGACAAAACAAAATGAATGAATTCTGCAACAAACCTGTTTGACATTGGTGACACTGTAGGCGTGTCCTAAGATGAGACCATTCGGCAGAACTCCCTCTAGGCTTTGTCCTGGACTGACCTATAGTAACAATGACACAAATACGATAGTCAGCAACTAAGCAACGCTAGTAACTTGTTGCCGTAATATGAACTGCTAAGAAAACAGCAACTAGTGTACAGTGAGCGAAGCCGCCGGCGCGCGAGCCGCCAGCCGCAAGTAAACATGTATAAGTCCTACGCGAAATATGCGTTATTTTTCTCGAGACATATGACGTCCGATGACCTTAACCGTTAACCTCCCGAGCTAAAAAAATGGCACAACAATTTCTCCTGCCCTGAAAAAACGTTAACCTAATTTTGATTTTTATGCTTTGTTTTTGGGCTTTTAGCTCGAGAAAATAACGCATATTTCGAGTAAAACTTATACATGTTTACTTGCGGCTGGTGGCTCGCGCGCCGGCGGCTTCGCTCACTGCACACTATGCTTTGTTTTCGAGCTAAAAGCCCGCACAAGACAGACAAACAGATAAGACAGACAAACGCATAACGCGTTTATAACGCGGTTTATTATGACTATCGCATAATAGCAATTGCAGGGTGTTTAAAGAAGTAAGTAATGAACGTTAGCTATTGTGTGAATTAATGTAATTTATATTTAGATATCGACTCAGACAGTGAGCTACTGACGTCGATCGAGGAGCCCATGAGACTTTTCCTGTCGAACGCTTTGCACATGACAGTGAAGAGGTCTTTAGGAGCATCTTGCTGTAGATTAATGGTTTCAGTCACGCCGCCAGTAAAGTCTTCCATAGCTTCAGCTGTGCAGCCGCCCTGGAGAGCCTCATACGAACCGTTCAGCCTATATACAGGCGTCAAGATTTACTACAGTATACGGTACAAAAGTTATTTTTTCAGCTGGTTCACCAAATTACGCTGCCAAACGTGAGAGGGATCGCAGTTAATAACGCCGTTTTCCGCTTGTCGATTGCTTGATACATTACAGAGATATTCGAAGTCTAAAGTTTTTAAAAGTTGCACCGAATTTTGAACGTTTTTCCCAAATTATAAGGGCTCGGACCCCTAAAAATGTGTACTTAAATTCTTATACCTGCCTTGTGGCATATCATGTGTCTCGTCATTCTTTCCAAGTCACGTGACTTATATAACGACGGTAATCTCTGTTTCCCCATTCTGTTATGTGCATCGCGTGGTAAACAAGAAATCTGAGCTAATGTTTATGAGACGCGCGAGAGCCTATAGCAGTTTCTGTTCGCAGGTAATCTTGGTCTATCTCCATCTATTTCGTCGCAGTTCACTCTTTTGCAGCTAAAAATCGCCACAAATCACTAAAAACCTTTATTTTTAAGGTTCAAGGTCAATCAAGGTCATCAATGTTGACAATCTTAAGAAGCTCGTCGCCAGTGCTTGTTATGATAAGCAGCATATCTGTGCCTATCTGCAACCATTTTCGCGCCAGACAAGCTAGCAGCGAATAAATAACCACTTTGACAGCCGCGTGCGCAGGCCTTGAACCTAGAGGGTCCGGACTGAAATTGCCAAAAATCTACATCCAATGCTGAAAATTTCATGTGCAGGTTGTCTTGGTCTATCTCCAGCCATTTTGGTGTAATTCACTCTTGAAGTGCATGTCGCAGACCGAAATCGCAAAAATCACTAAAACCCCTTATTTTGGGGGTTCAAGGTCATATAAGGTCATCGATGTTGACATTTTTAAGAAGTACGTCGCCAATGCTTGTTATAATAAGCAGCATGTCTGTGCCTATCTGCAACCATTTTTACGCGCGAGAGCTAGCATAGCTATAGCGCGTATTAGATACGGGAATTCTGTCCGTCCGTCCGTCCGTCTTGGTGTCTGTCACGTCCTGATACCGTTGCAAGAGCAGATGAAATGGAAACTTTGGTTTTAACCGAATGGGGTTTCTAGTATTTCCTGACAAAATCTCATGCCGCTGGAACGAAGGGATAAATGTGCGGCACCCCCTTTAAAAGGCGTTATTCTACCGTTATTAGCTCGTCTAATGCGAAAATTGCTGCAGATAGGCACAGACGTGCTGCTTATCATAACAAGCACTGGCGACGAGCTTCTTAGAAATGTCAACATCGATAACTTTGAATGACCTTGACCCTCCTCCTCCCCCCCCCAAAAAAAAATAAAGGATTTTAGTGAATTTTTTGCGATTTCGGGCTGTGACACACATTTCAAGAGTAAATTGCGCCGAAACGGCTGGTGATAAACCAAGACATCTGCTGTTGGCTTGTCTACCGTGAAAATGGTTGCAGATAAGCACAGATATGCTGCTTAACATAATAAGCACTGGCGACGAACTTCTTAGGATTGTCAACATCGATAACCTTGAATTACCTTGAACCTTAAAATAGGCGTTTTAGTAAAGTTTTGGCGATTTTGGCTGCAAAAAAGTGAACTGCAACGCAATAGATGGAGATAAACCAAGATAACCTGCGAAGAGGAACTGCTAGGCTCTCGCGTGTCACATGAGCAATAGCAATAACGCTTTTTTAAAGAGGTACTCCTCTTTATCCCCCTAGTTCGTGGGGATTCCCTTCACCCAGTGGCATGAAATTTTGTCACAAAATACTAGAGACTCTAAGCTATCATTGGGTGTAAACCAGAAGTCTCTATCTCACATGGTCTTAAAACGGTACTGGGACGTGACAGACACTAAGACAACAGGACAGATACCAGAACAGACGTCAGGACAGAATTACTATAGCTAATACGCGCTATAGCTATGCTAACTCTCGCGCGCAAAAATTTACAACAACGACAAATGCGCAGAAATTCTAGTGCAAGTAAGTAAAAAACGTACTAAATATACGAACTTGGCGTATGCTTTCTCCAGCAGCGCGGGCCAGAACTCGTTGTGGGTGGGCGAATGAACGAAGACGAGTTTGCCGTGCAGTGTCGGCAGTCGATCGTCGATGACAACGTCGACCCACTTGCCGTACTGCCAGATGTGAAAATGAAAGACTCCGGCATAGTCCTTGACGAACAGATTGTCCTCCGGTATGACGTAGTTGAACAGGTGGGTGTCTCGTGTGGCGCACAGCGACGCCGTCGCCGCCAGAAACCAACAGTTACCTACCGCAGCACAGCCCAGGGAGAGTTAGTTACATGATGAGACGATAATGATACCGAATTCCGTCACGACGGTTGGATTAACTAAGAACGAACGCTGTTTGGTTTACAATCGGCGTCTGGAGGAACACTGGAATTCCGAAAGATAAAAATGTTTTCATATATCCAAGTACAATATACACCTTTAAACTGAACGATTCTAACATTTTGTTATTAATTATTCACAAACAGTGTTTGGTGTCTTGCAGTTTATATGGCATTATATCGACGTAGTTTTAGCCTACATGCGCATTTAAGCCTGTCACAAATGCAGCTCACAAATATGTCACACAAGCACATCATGATGCATACCGAGTTCACCCTGTACGACGTCGAATCTTGTGAAGCCATCGACGAACATGCGAGGGTCTTTGCTCAGGTCCTGTACATCGACACTGACACAAGTAGTACTGCAGCTTAGTTCATTATAAGCTACAACAGCTCTTGCCATAAAGCTTTTAAACTAGCCTAACTGGCAAGAATACAAGATGTTTGATTATAGTTGCGTTTGAAAAAATGAAAATACAACCGATAGGTTTAGCAGATGGGTGAAACCAAACTGCTTCAGTCCCTATCTAGCGTACTCTTTGTGCAAGTTGTATTAAGCGTGATGCAGGCTACTCCGTGTGGGGATCACATGATCTTTTACATGGCATCGAAGTTCGATCGAAGACAGTTCAACAAACAAATATTACGTGGCAGCAAACACGACACTATAAATACTTCCGTTATAGAAGTAGATAGCGTACCTAGTCGTGTCTGTCTGTCTGTTAAATTACTGGAAAAATATGAACATATTTCAATAAAATTTTGAGCAGCACAAACGTTTGAATGGGTTTGTGTGGGGTCAAAACCAGTTGACCAAGCTTGCCCCAACTTTTTACCTCGTAATGCAATACCAGTGGAATAGCAATACTCTGTTAATATTTGCCAGACGGCACGCTGTATGTGTCGCCGGAGCTTCAGAGAACGAACGATGTCATACCAACGGTCGCATCCACTTGAACGGCAGAGGACCTTGACTGCTGGGATAGATCGATTTGTCGGTGGCTGGGAACGCTGGGTCTTCCCAGAGCACGTTCTTTGCGAGACAGTCCTGCTTGACGGCATTATAGTCCTGGCTGATAACTCTGGAAACTCGTGGCGTCGGTTTGCGGTCCTGTTCGGGATTGCGCCAGCCGGACGCGTAGCGCACAGTGTAGCTTTCACGACGCTTGGTCAGCAGTGCGGCGTCGCTACTGGACGAACTGCTGTCGTGTGTCGTCAATACCGTGCGCCGTACCGTCGTCGTCGTCGCCATCTCTCACACGCCCCGACTGACACAGACAGCATCAACGCTATAGGTTAAAGGTGAGAACTAATCCAAAAGCTACCGTATGAGATCATAGATAATCCATCTCATGATCACGATAGTTGTAACCAACCACCTCCATCACATCGGTGTCGCAGCAACGAAAGCAAATATATCGACCACGATGGCCACAACAGTGGCGTAGCCAGGATCTAGTTGTAGTGGAGGCACTTGAGGATGGGGTATGGGGACCCCTCTCTCCACGAAGAATAAGTCTGGGGAGGGAGGGCCCCAGAAAAATTTCGGATTTTCTGTGTGAAAATGACGTGTTTTGGTCCATTTTTGGCACTATTTTGAGTAACTGAGTAGGCTACTAGAGAGGCACAATAACAGCAATGATAACGTCGATGATAATAACGATAGTAACGGAAATGGACTTTTGCTATTGCTCATAATGTCGCTTATTGGTTTTCTGTAGCTTCTCTTCTAGTGCTGTGCCTTTGTGTCTGTGTGTCAAAGTGCTAATTCTCTGACTATTGTAGGCTACATAGCTCAGAACATGAGAGCGAAATATTAATTAGCGTGAAGCAAAACTCGCTGCATGTTTTAGACTAAAACAAAGCAAAACACACGACGAATGAATAAAATCATTTTATTTTAAAATACATTTGTGTATTTTTTATTCTGCGACTGTACAGTAGTTCACACTCTACAAGGCGCACGGGAAACGCGCAGAATTAATATAGACCTACTTGTATTGTGAACTTTTCGACTGCCCACTATAGGTGCACTCTGTAATCTACTGTACTGTCATGCGTGGCGGTTTGTCTGTCGTATGATTGTATCCATTTTCGTAGCGATCTGACTACGGTCGCAATAAAAGAATATTGCATTGTAGTCTGCTGTGTAGAAGAAGGCGCAATAACGCGGCGGAAGCGGCGACAATAAAACCCTGACGGTCGGCGGTTACAGCGACAGCAAACTAGCGACAGTTATTATATACGCTTGGACGCCTTGCCTACCAACTATACTCATCCCAGTAACCGGTGGGTATATCACTTTTGGTGATGTTTTCTACCGACAATAAACCAACGTTTATGTCGGTCAGTCTGACACGGATGTTGACTTATGAGTGTTAGCCTACAGGACGGGGCCAAGTGCAGTTTCACGGATAGACTGACAGACAGAAAGACAGACGGTGTGAAAAAAGGTGCAAGTGCATCGGACGCAGCAAACAGCAGCAGCAGTAGCCGCGGCAACAGCAGGCCACTTGCATGCAATACATCATGCAACGTGGGCATCGACTAAAGCACTGAATACATCAATGCGGCGCACTGTAACTTTTCTGTTAATAAACTGCGCCGGTTTTAAGCGTTTACTTACTTACTATAAACCGTTTCTAACAAGGAAGTGATATTGTCGCAAAAACACGCACCATACAGCAATCACTGGGCCGACTGCAAAGCTGTAAGCTTAAAGGTCGCCCCTTTGTCGTGGTTGTCGTCTGTCTCACCGTCTGTCACGGATGTATAGTGGCTAAACGGTGCAAGATAAGGCCTAGGTTGCTATTGATCAATAATAAGAAGTAGCATACGCCCTTTCAGATGAAATGACCTTTAAGGCCAGTGACAAAGAGTACGGTAAGCTCCACCCTAGCGACAGCTGAGATTCTTGTTTTGAGTTTTACGCGATAGTCTGAAAATGCAATACGAACCTAGAAGCATCCGTGGGCTTTACGTTTCTACCGCTGTCAATGTACGTGGGTCTATATTCATTTATATCTTCTTGGTGGACTCAGAAAAATGCACGTTTTGTGCAACTAAGTGCGTGACGATTCGGCAACAGCCAAACGCGGGTATGCAATGAAACCACTAGTGATCATTATAGCGAAAGGTTTTGCTCTGTTTCAGAGATATTGCGAGTTTTCTGATACAGGCAGCCACCACGCTTTCATTCCGACCGAAATTTGGGTATGTTTCCCTTAAAACTAGCCTAAGCCCACAGATCTGAAATTTAAAAAAAACAAACACTATGAACTAACTAATCTTATCCGTGTAATTAATTTCCGGGCAACCGAATGGATAGAGTAAAATATAAATCAACGTAAGGATATCACAGGCGCGCGGTAGCGCAGATCTGTGTTAACGGCGATCGGTTAAGTCAATGGAGAATGGCAAAATTTGACCCCTCGCAGTTCCGAAACCCCTAAACCAATCGACACAAAATTTAAAACAAGTGATTATGTCCGCAAGACGACCCACTGTGCAAAGTTTCTTGCAAATTCGTCTATTGGGGGCTTCTCGAAAAGGGGTGAAATGTAACGGAAATTTTTCTGCGCTAAATATACTTTTTTAATGGCCGACCTACAGGTGAGACAGCCCGGCTGATTTTCATGCGCGATGGCTCAAACGACGCGGTCTCACATAAGGGTGTGCCTTTTTAGGGGTAGAAAATTCAAAGTTAATACCTAACCCCTGAAAAATCTTCCAAAGTCAAAAATTGGGCCTAAAAACGGACTTGGAAATTTTCGGCCCAAAACGCCCCTGTATGCCTATAAAAATTTCACCTATAAACGGTCCCTAATCGTCATCGTAGGCCCATAAAAGTTGTATAATGAATAGACAATATGGCCGTGGTAGTTCCAAATATGTGGTCATTTTGGACCCCCTGCTTACAGGTCACGTGACACGAAGCATGCTGAGTAAACTTTTGGCCTTTAACATGGGCAAATGCAACTTTGAGGCTTCATATTTCCGTAACGGTGCAAGACAGACGCCTCGTTCCAATGGACCACCAATAGGAAACCACATATGCCGAGACCAATGGTCACGAGACCGATGACGTCACGTGACATCTGAAGATCAAAATCGTGACCCCAGAATATTTAAGGTTTTGTGTCTTTATGACCGTGGAAAACTAATGGTTTATAATTAACCATCGACATAAAAACGTTGTTTTTGTAATAAAACAGCAAATATAAATCTACAAAACATCAGTTTATACACTTGTTAACGGCGACATGCAATGACTGACACATCGAAAAAAGCAAAAATCATAAAAAGGTGATATTATTCAACAGCACATTGACAGTTAAGCGATGTAATGGTGTGTGATGTTACCTTTTATGATTATTCTATACGTTTCGTTTTATGTGCACGAGCGCACAAAAGGGCATATGATTTATGATCAACTTCCACCAACGACGCGACTGAACAGTTGAGTTGATTTGAGTCGCGTCGGCGTCGTAAGTGTAAATTAGCCATTAAAATGCCAATATTGCGCTTTATAATACCTATTACGGGCAAAATATTTCTACTTCAATATAAGCACGTAACATTTTTACTGTCAAGAACAGCGACGTGCCATAATAATTATGACAGTTTCGGACTAATAGGCCTATGCAATGCACATTAATTAAACCAGCTGCCTGAAGCTTATTATAATTAATTGTCGACTCATTATCAGATAAACTCAGAGATCCAGCGTGCGATTTTGACAGCTTAAAACATTTTAAGACAAGTATTCTGTATAGCGTTTACTACTAGAACGTGCTATATAAATTTACTTTTTACTTAAACCCAAAAATCTTTGTGCTTATGCTTGCCGTCCGTGCCGTAAAAACCTCCGTTTCTGCAATTTTACTGGACTTTCAAATGTCAAAATAATTGATGTGGTGTTTTTTTTAAAGTTTTTGCTAAAAAAAACTCTTTGGATTTAGTTTTTAATGCTGCAGTATTTTATTCCAGTTCGCATGGGTATTACTCACAACTCTCACATAGATACTATAGCCTACAGTGTGCTGTTTTGTTCTTTGATTTGTTGCGTAATATTACGCGTCATGTCATAAAATAAAATAAAAATACAATATTTCCCGCTTTTTCTTACTTTTTCTCCAGACTGCAACCAAAGGCGCAGGAATTTTTCATGCTCTACTCACTGAGATAGTTGCTTGTAGTCAGCAGGTTTCGCCGTATAGCGCGTCCGTAGCGGCAGACACAGTGTAAGGTAGGCAACAGATCTAAGCGTTCTTCTTGTCAAGTCGTCGATGATACAAACACCGATAAGCAGCGTCCATCAGCAACTGCTGGACAGACAACGCTGTCTATCGGCTGCACACTTTGAACACACTGCCGATAATAGCAGGAGCCAGTGCAGCAGCCGCAGCAGCAATAAGCTTTGGATGCGGCTTTTCCGCCGCAATGATGCAACGCACCTAGGCTGATGTATGCGCCAGAACTGTTTGCTATTCCGCTTTCATCTTCATTTGCAAGCTTTTTTTCTTTTCCAGCAGCCTTGTTCATTTACAGGCAGTATCGATTTGCATGATTCTCACCACATCTGCAGATGTTACAAATTAAAACAATGAAGTAGATGTTTAAAACGATGTTAATTAAAAAAAGCACAAGATATTTATCCGGCAGCCGTATCAATAGCCTAATATGGCAATCGAATAAATATCCGCTGTTACTGGAGCCGGCTATTTTTCGTTCTTGTTTAATGCCGGAAAAAACCTACAGGTTATTTTTACGGCTACCGAATTAATAGTCATTGCGAAAAAGCTAGATTATCAAGACAATTTCCTCTCCGACTTACTTTGATCCGACGAACGCAATTAATTGACATTGACATTCTAATTATTGACAACATTATCGTCTAGTGCGTTGTTGCTGAATTTGTATATCTGTATTGACAATAACAATCACTGATAGCATCAAAAAATAATAACGAATATCGAGAACAATAATAATAGGCCTACAACATAATAATATAAAAAAACAACTATAATTAGTATGCCGAGAATTAAAATATTAGGCTACTTTAGTCTGTATAGTGTATATGCGATGGTGCGACTATAAGAACAATCTCCATAAAAACATTTTACCGTGTCTCAAAAAAAACCAGTCAAAATTGTTTTTGTCATAATTTTGTCAAATTTCCGCCAATTTTGATAAATAGCCAAGACAATAGAGTTATGTAAGGTTTACTTATTTACCACCTCACATAATTTATGTTTATGCACTACCATGTAAAACGCAGATGTTTCAAATTGTTACATTACGAGCTGGTTATGTGTATCAGTTTGATCAACTTTGCATCATTAATTTCACAGACGGTGCCATATAGTTAAATAAATTTGTGGTATTAATTATTTTACGGTAAAATAGCAAACAACAAGATAGCTGGCTGATGAACTTATAAAACGTCTAATCGATAAGTAAATGTCGTTTGATCAGTCGATCGTTGTTTTTTTGTTGATTCTGCTATTATGCAGTGGCGTTGTATCGAAACCATTGTGTCTTTGTATGCAAAGCACACTTTCGGCGTAAATTCTGATAACTTGCAAGCAAGTCGTTATGCAAATTTATAACTTGGCTAAATAATTTACATTTTAGTATAATATGTGCTTAATTAAGTCGTTACAACGTTTACTTGATACAACAGCTCAGGGTTATGCCCCGATTTGGAGCAGTAGTGTTTGACACGGTAGTGCGTTGACATAAATTATGTGAAGTAAAAAATAACTGCCCCTTACACAATTTCATCGTCTTGGCCATCTCTGTGACAAAAATTATCAAAGTCAGTAGAAATTTGACAAGGTCATGATAAAAACAGTTTTGACTGTTTTTTTCTGAGACACGGTGCATATTCAACATTGTAGTAAAATCTTCATTAAATTTGCAATGCTTGCATAAAAAGAGTCGTCGATCAATGTTTTTGAATGGCCCGTGGTAAACTGAGCAATGAAGCGAAAATGCGTAAGCTTATTTTAACATTTTGCGTGCAAAGACTCAGTTAAAGCGGTTAGTGCTATTTATCCGGACAAGAATGGAAATTAAGCGCGTGCAGAAATGTTTATGCTGTTGAAATAAAAAGCGTTGAAAAGTTTGATTTGTTTTTCGTGAATATTCAAGGCACGACTGTATGTTCACTTAAAAAGTGCACTTTAAACCATTGTGTCTATTGAACCATAAAGAATATCGTGATGAAATACACAGAATACGTTAAACGAATACAAACGTACGAGTATAGGCCTAATAAATGCGAAAGTCCGGCTAAATTTTTTTTTCCATTGTTGGAATACTTAAGTTTTTTTTCTAAAAAAATTGTATGGCGAATATCTCTGAATAGCATCTTCGAAAACTTGGGCATATGAAAAAAGAGGCTTTTAGTAATTTTTGCAACTTGATATATTAGACTGTTGACCTTTTAACTGATAGTGTTGTCGTTGCATGCAAATGCAAATAAGCCGAGTTGTTGTCGAAGTCAATTATTATGCATACTGAAGTGGTTGGATTGTGGCTTACGGTTACGTAAAATGCTGCTAAAAAATTCTGTCGTGATTTCCCGCTGCACTGCATGACATTACTGGTTTACACGTCGTCCACGCTATTAAGCCTTTACTACAGAGTGCGTGGCCTTATCTACAGCACTTTTTGCACCAAATATGTATAATATATTAGTTGCTGTTTACATCTCAAAGATCGTGTTTGTGTTCAAACCAGAACATTTTTTCAAATAAATGAACGTTTATTAGCGTTGCAGCCACAAGGTTGGATTGCGACAGTGCATGTATAGGCCCTATACAAATATTAGCCTATATAAAATGCAGTGCTAAAAAACGTTACATTAGTGCAAAGTTCTTTGAGGTTTAAGCCACTAAAAAGGGACACCTACAGAAAGACAAGTACAAATTTGCATGTTTGAGTATCGGACTTTTTAATTTTTTCTAGAAAATTTTCTTGCCTTCGACGAAAAATCGAAAACCGGTCAACCTCGTCTACTATCTCCAGTTTATTCACGTGGCGACTGCAGAGTATGGTTAATACTCATCAACACACGAGTACTCACACGGTGTTTGTTGACTGATCGATCTCCGGCAAACCGATCAATACTACGTAGACTGCTGCATGTTATTAATCACTGCGAGCACTTGGTCGATATGCATTAACTCTTTTAAATCTAGTTGCCGTCGGCCTAATGTTCTCACGGGCCTGATAGGTCTACATGTAATTAGAAGCATTTACAGAACACAGACCTCAACCGACAGCAATTCTAACCACAAAATCAAATAAAAATTAATTTCGGGTGTGAAACATTGAGACAAAAATGCGACAGTAAAGAGTTAAAGCCCGGTCGTATAGCGGCGACATGATTCGTCGCACGGTGACATACCTGGACACGGTGACAGTCGATTGCGTCACGTCAGCCATAGTTCACAGCGGCTTGGTGGGTGGTCTAGCCTAGCGACTCGTGGTTGCTAAGGTAATCAAACACTAGCTGATTGACGACGTAATATTTTTAACGTCGCCGTCGCCTGTAGTACTGCAACAGCCGATCGACACAGCTTACATAGAACCTATACGGTAACTCAAATGTTCGTCGATCGCTTAATAAACTCATTTGTTTCGTTATGGCAGCATTAAATAGTAGTTAGGTAATCGTGTTAGTAAAAAATCGTCATTGACAGTAAATATATTCCAAAGAGTTTGAAGATTCAACATTTGAGATGTGTTGAGATCAATGTACAGTAGGCCTACTCCCGAGTGTGTCAAAGAAAACTTGATCAATACGTACGTGAGACAATTTGCTGACTCGCTCATTTAGGCTACTGCGTGATTGTGTGCGCATGCGTACATGAAACTGTAATTCGTTCGTTGCAGAGCAGAGTTTAGCGCATGTTTAAAACACGTCGACGCCAGCAAAATGTCATCAACGAACGTCGAGCGAACAGCTAAAAGAAACACTGAACTGGACGACGATAAAACTGCCGAAGAAGAAAGCAAAAATGACAACCAGGACAAGCTCGACTTTAGTGACGAGCACGAGCAATGGAAGAGCGGGGCGAGTGAGGTTCTAAAACAGGTGAATCGGATGAGACAAGGTCTGGACGACCGAACACTCCAAGTCCGCTCCGAGTCTTTTCAGGCGCTGTTCGAGAAGGACTGTGACGGCGAAGAAGCGATAAGATCTGAACTAATGAAAGTGCGCAAGATGCTGCGTGCAACTCAGACGTTTGTCGACGAAGACTTTGGTTCGTCGTTGGAAGCTTTGCGTCTGAGTCTTGCCGCGTACTCCGAGGCGACGCTTGAAAAACTGAACAACGAACGCCAACAACTTACTGGTCAGTGGTCAGTCGCTTTCATTCAGTTGTAGTCGCATTACTGTCAGTCAGGTCAGCGATATGACACATGTAGTTGTGAACATTGCTGTAGGGGGTCAGATAAAAAAGACTATGTAACTGTAGAAAATTGAAAAAGGTAATTGCTTGATCTGGCGTTTAAAGCATTTAGTGCACTTTTTCACAACTTAAGCAGGTTGCTGAAGAAATTATTTAAGACTTTAACGAAAGCATGATAATGAACTTTGTAAACTAGCAATTTTAATTAGTAGCCACAGTTCGCTTAAGAGTGCTATGGCCATGACTACAGTTGCCATGTAGGCTACCGTTGGCACCTGTCGTCGTCCTTTGTCGTCGAGCTGTACGCCATTTAGCACAAACATCACGCGATGCGAAATGTGTAGAAGGAAACGCTGGTAAAGACCATTTTACTAACAGCAGATCTACTGCACGGGCAAGCGCTGTGCATGAGAAAGTCAGCAAAATCATCATTGAACTGAAGCAGCTTGAGCTGTTAGCTGCCGAGATAGAAGAATCTGCGATCAGTCGCTTGTTGGCTGCGGTGACTGATGGCGCGACAACTGCTGACGCTGCGCACAGCAACCTCGATGCCGCTCAGCGCTATGCTCAGGTGAACACATTCTTTTACTCTTTTTTATTGTAATCAGTCTAACAGTCAGTCATTTCCAAGAATGGCTTTTGAATTAACAGAACTGTTCAACGTCATTCGCTGTCATGAACGCAGAACTTTTAGCAAGTCGTAGGTTTAATGTTTTTGCTACGACGCAAAATGTACAGCATTATAACAGATCACAAACAGGAAGTTGCTAAGTTATACGTAACCTAACGGTTTACGCAACTCTCGGTAACCCTTTATGATTCTTATTTGTCACTGTGACTGTAATTATCTTTGCAATAATTTCTCTAGGCTCCGAATTTATCTTAAACCTACAAAAACTGTTTACTGATTGAAAGTTGTTCATAGTAGGTTCAAGAAGTAGGTTTAAGTTAATCTCAAACGCAAAAAGACCGGTTGTGTATTAGTGCGGCGCATTAGAGGTTCTTTAACGGAGTGCGCTGTGTAAATTTACGTTTTGCTTTACTTACTTAAACCTACCTTCTATATTTATTCTGCCACCACTTTGTCTAACTTTTCGTTGTTGTATACCGGTATACGCTCGTATATGCGTGGGAAGTTTTTTTACGTGATACACGACGTATCACGCGTTTTTTTCGGCGTGACAGCTTGTCTTGTCGTTGCGCCTGCAGGTAGAAGCAGAGAAGGCACGGCAGAGTGAAGAACAGGCGGCAGTGGACAGAAAAGAGACGGAGCGAAAAGACCGCGAAAACAGACAGAGACGGGAAGAAGCGGTGAGACAACGCAAAGAAGCAGACGAACGAAGACATCTCGAGGACGACGAAAGACTCAGAAGAGAAGACCCGAAACATTGGCCAGCCATCGTGTACGTGTAGTACAGTCGGTTTGTGAATGATAGCGTCCTACTGTCGCAGCGAACCTCGCGTTATTAGTTTGCGATCTCGCTTTCGGGTAACGTGACACGTTTCGCCGGCGACACGTGTATCGGGCGGTGTATTCCCCATATTTCTCCTCGTAGACCTATCTTTTCGTGTAAATCATGTGCGGTTACTTGTTTGAAAACTTGTTCTAAGTCTGTCACAAGTCTGTTGAGCCTGACACGTCCTGCAACTCACTGTAAATTTTGTCGCTGCAAACTTTTAGGGCCTATAATAGTAATAATTACTTGCTAAGCAAATGAATGACTCATTGATTATTGCTGGCTGTTGCAGTTATGGACTGGAAAGCGCTGAAGACGCGGTGGGTAGCGGTATTGGTTGTGTGGTTCGCACTGATCCAGACAGTGTGTCACTGCGGCCTGACCAGCTGGAGTGTTGTGCAATCAACTGGCGACAGAACAGATACAAGCTTGCTGGCCACTATGAACAAGTCAGTGCTATGATCTGTCTCAGACCTGCTGACTTCGCTCGCCTCGTCTTCGACGTAAGTCAAATCTATCTCATACTAGAGCTGTAATAATCTGTTATAGGCTTAAATTCTTGTTAATATTAAAAACAGGTTTTAACGTTTTCTTCATTTGCCAACCTTTGTGCGCGACAGCGTGTATAATGGCATGCTATAGCACGTATTAGCCATCGCAATTCTGTCTGTCCGTCCGTTTGTCTGTCCGTCTGTCTGTCACATCGGTAGATCAGTCAGAAACGGTACGATTCGCTCTTCTTCGATCACCAAATCTTTACTTTTGGTTGCCTGGGAAGCTCTAGTTTTAGGATCCATAAAGCTTTTTTATAAATTCAAAAGGGTTTACCCCGAGCGAGAACGCTGAATGAGAGGGGGTAGAGAAATTTTGCTATATTTAGCCAATAAGTCGACGTATCTCAGAAACGGTGAGAGATAGGGCCAAGGTTTCTATTGATTACTAAGAAAAAACCATACGCGCGCTTTCGATTGACACCGGGCTGCGACACAATTTTCAAGAGCGAATTGCGCCAAAATCACTAGCGATAAACTACGGCAACTAGGGCAATCTGCACACAAAATTTTCAGCAGCATTAAACGCCAATTTCAACGGGTCTAAGTTGCAATCTCCTACGTTCAGGAAGGCATGCGCATGCTGGCATCAAAGAGGGGTATTTCCGTAAAAAGTCGTTGTTTTACCGCTGTTGGCTCGTCGAGCGTGTAAACTGTTGCAGATGGACATTGTTGCTTACCGTAACAAAAACTCTGAGAGGCTTTTAAGTGGTATTGACATTGAAAACCTTGAATGACCTTGAACCCCAAAAACAGAGGGCTTTAGCTACTTTAGTGATTTTTGCGATTTTCGGTTGTGGTGCACACTTTTGAGTAAATTGGGACGAAATGGCTGGAGATAGACCAAGACTACCTGCGAACAAATATTGCTATATGCTGTCGCGCTTCTCGTAAGCATAACTCAAATTACTTAATATTCTAATAGAAGAACGTTGAACTGTCGGTGTAGAAATAATAGTAATTTTAACTAGAAATTTGAGCTAATGCTCACGAGACGCGGGAAAGCCTATAGCAGTTCCGGTTCAGTAGTTTAGTTGAAAATTGGGGTGTTCACGCTAAGTTAATATACAAATACAAAATTCTCTATGTGGATCGCATAACGATAGTAGCGTGACGCAACCTTGTGAATGATATAGACTTGTGTTGGAGCTTGAAATCGCCAAAAAATCCATAAACCCCTTATTTTGGCGTTCAAGGTCATTCAAGGTCATTGTATTTGGCGCTAATCGAGAGCCAGTGTACGACTTTCTATTAGTGATTAATAGTAACGTAAACCCTATCTCGCACCGTTACTGAGATACAGCGACTTATTGGCCAAAAATCGCAAATTTTGCCCACCCCTCTCATTTAGCGCCTTCGTTCGGGGTGATTTCCTTCAAATTTATGGAAAAGCTTTACGGTTCCTAAAACTAGAGTCTTACAGACAGCGATGGTGAAGATTTGGTGATCCTAGCTTGCACCGTTTTTGACTGATCCACCCGTGTGACGGACAGACGGACATACAGACAGACAGAATTGCGATGGCTAAGACGCTTTGAAAGCAGTAGCTGCTTTCGCCCGTAAAAACTGTACACAAAAATCGTAGTACTACAGAGTTTACCAGATTTTGTTAAGTTTTATTTATTTATTTATTTATTGACTATTTAAGTAATTCACTTAATTTTTAATTACTGGTTAATAATTTAAATGATAAACGTGTAATTAAATTGGTCATTAAGTGTTGCAATTAATTCGTTATTTAGAGCTATCTGGCATGCATTGGTTGACTGGGTGCACAGAAACCGGTGTGGGTGGCGCTGCCGTACGCTGCAGTATCGCGCAATAGAGAGACAATCATTAGTCTACAGCGTCTAAATGGACCACACAACGAGAAACACGACCAACAGAAACTGGATGTCGGCAAACCGGAACCGGAAATGGAGTCTGACGATAAGTCGGCACCAGTGTCGCCTGTGCCTGAGTCTGACTGGGAGAATGTGTTAACGCGCGATACAACTGTAGATGGACAGGTTCTTTTGCATATCATGATGTTCTTAGACATGTGTTTAGTAACGTTAGTGCAACATAAAAGTAAAGTACTTTTTTATGCCATAGCCAGATAGGACGGCTCTAATCTTTGATTTTTAGCCGTTAGCCAGACACCAGTTTATACTCCCAGACTAACGGATACGGAGCTGCATCGCGCAGTGTGTCGTGGTGTGAGAACGATGTATCGCTGGTACTTAATGCGTCTAGGGCCTACATAATGAACAGATGGCCAGCTTGAGTTGACCTAAAAGATTATTGTAAGCTTTCATCTACTGCTTGAATGATGTTAATCAAGCGACAGAAAAGGCTTTTGCCCTGGAAAAGTCCTGTTCTGCAGTGGGACGTTCAAACTCTTCCTTCGTTTCTGTGTTTTCTCTTTTTCTGTTTTCTTTATTCGTTTTCTTCTTTTTCACTTTCCTCTACCTGCTAATGTCCTTTTTCGCTGTTCTTAGCACGCAGTAAGTTTACTGAGTTTGTCTCACCAGGCCATCAAGTAGGCTGCATTTGAAGCATAAAAGTCGCACAATCATGATATGAAACAAAAACCATTAGACTATTTAGTGGAAAGACGGCAAGAAAGAGAAACATATTCCACGTGCCTCAGAATAGCACTAAACTTGCTAAGTTGCACGATCATGAGAGACATACAAAACGACGGCGACATCATTCTGTCGCCGCCTAATTGTGCTGGTGGTGACTGTACGCGAAGATACGCTCGGCGTACGAACGTGTATCCGTGTGGTCTATAAAAACTGAACTGTTGACTTTTATGTGTCTGTAACTTTGTGAAATATTAACTGATTATCAAAATGGCCAAATCAGTGACAATGTTGAAAACAATATTATTGTTAAAGACACCGTTATATAATAAATGCGTGGTGAAATAAGCCAGTCAGCCCAGCGTTAACACACTGAAATGCACAAAACACCTTGTAACTCACTTATTCAAAAAACGACTATGTTTTACAAGGTAGTGTAGCGACACATCCGAAATGTGGTGGGTCTTTAGTGATCGTCAACATGTGAATTTACCGCCGAGCATATCGGTGAAATAACCTTGAGAATAAGTTAATATCTTTTATGCAGTTATATCACTTTTTGGTCCTTTCTGTATGTAGGCCTATGCTGTGTGTAGGAATGGACGCAGTTCGCGGAGATGCCGCTGAGCGAGCTTGGTGAACGCGGCATTAACATAGTCGTGCTGAGTCGTCCGAAGCAAGACGTGGACAGGTGGAATAGTCCCGGAGGTCGACTTGTCTCGTCGGTCGATCAACGAGTCACAATCAGCGCGCCGAGAAACGCTTTCCGACTTACCACCGACGTTTCACTACAGGTAAGCCTATACTGTCACCACCGTTACAGTAAACGGTACGCACTACTGTTACTTGTTGCGACTGTGCAACCGTCTCAATATAGGCCGCAATACGGATCTCGCCCGTCCGTATGTCCGCCTGTCTGTTCATTTGTTTGTCTCTTTCGTACGGGCTCGTAATTGAAAAACAAACGGCACAGAAAAAAGTTGATGTGGTGGAAACGTTCCCAAAAGCAGGACTAACCGGTACGCCAAACGTCGGGATTAGTGTCATGTTTATAGGGTTAGGGTTGTGCAACTCTGGGCGGACCACCGCATAATATGAATGAACCAAATTTTCTACACGCTAAACGGTACGTACAACATTATCTGTCGCTGTAACATTTTATGCGCTTTAAAGCCGTGTTTATCACTGACCCACTCGTCTGTGTGTATTGCACCGTGTAGATTTTGCCGGTAGACTCCGTGGCGTTGTCTGGTCTAAAGGAGCGCTATGACTCATGCGACGATCTACTAGGCACCAGTTCTTTACTCCTGATGTCTTTCTCCAACCCTTCTCACAAACCTCTCACTCTGACTGTCACCAATCCTTCGGGAGGCGCCAAGAAACACAAGTACGCAAGCAGATCGCTTTCTCACCCGGCGACCAGCACCGCGGGCCGTGGCAACAAACCAGCTGGCCAGTCATTCGAATATTATAGAGGTGCGCGTTATGTGCAGGCATGAGTGACTGCACTGCATGCTTTTTAGATTCCTCTATCAGCACAAATTACTGCAATTATTAGCCATAATTAGTGGTCAACGCGTGCTATGCTGATGTTAGATCCTAAGTCAAAGTTGAATTTGCGTTTTTATTTGACTTATCAGTTGTTTATTATTATTATCATCATTGCCGTTATTGTCATTTATTCTCACAAAATAATGACAAGCACAAGCAGCAGCAGCAGCACATAAAACATGATAGAATGCATGTCTGAACTTGATTAGCAGATCGGGTCGTTACGTGAAAATTAACCCAGGAAATAAAACCATGCACCTAAAACAGCAAATTAAATTTTATTTGACGCGGTCTTTACAATAAAAAGCTTAAAGATGCCGAGAAAATAACATATAAGCCCACTATGCGCTTATTATGCGGCCGTCATAATACTGGCCGCATTACAGGTTGTGCACGTCAGTCTGTCTGCCCGTCCGTCCGTCTGTCTGCCTAATATGAGCTTTGACTAGAAAAACAGACAGACATACGAAAACCAAAGTTGTGCAAACGCTTCCCATGGCAGAAGTAACAAGTGTGCCAATTTTTAATCTAAAAAATCAAGGGTCAAAGGTCCGAGGTCAGGGTTAGGGTTAGAGGTCAGCTGTAGGTGAACGACAGCGTGTCGGGACTGAGCCGACATCTAGTTCAGGCCTGTTTCACTGGGATAATTTGTCAGATGTCAAACATAGACATTCCATGGAAAGGGAAGTAAAATCTTAAGCGTTTTCGTAAAATGTAATATATAACGTTGTTGTTGTCAGACGTCTGCGATGACGCAGTGGAGCTTTTAGTGAAAGACGGTGCTGGAAAGTGGCGCCATCTGTCCAATGTGAAGATAATACAGCAGCGTGAATTTGTCCAGTTTCAAATCAGTCAACAAGCGCAGAGGTTAGTCGCCTGTTTTACGCAATTATGTGAGATGTTGTGGCCGTGGCGTTGCCGCGTTTCGAAATTTTTTGGTGTAAAAACTTTTGTGCGCTCGCATACAATTTCTTTCTTCCGCTACCGATATAATATGTGTCGGAAGAAGCGTTGTGTATTCCGGTTGTCCGTCCGTTCGTCAGAACGTCTGTGCGTCCCGATCTGTTTAACGCGATGCCTCAGAATGCAAAAATTAACCGATTAGGTTTAAGTTTTGCAAGTTGAGAGGTCAAAGTTGAAGTCATTGCGTGTAAAGCTTCGGGACCTCGTATCTCCTGACGGCTAGAGGGCAGTGACATCATTTCAGTAAATCGTTGGGTAGTTTCAGTAATTATTGGGATCTCAGAATACGTTACGTATTGTTCTTGCAGAAGTGGGATATTGATCCGGCAGCCGAATCAAAAGCCGCGTGGCGATGTGCCCGTACCTAACGAAAGAGAATCGGCTTAAGCCTAATACTGTTCCAAAGGTACGATTTACAGGGAATGGGGGTACCGTAGACCCCCAGTCTTCTCTAAATGACGCTCTTGCTAGATTATTCTTGTCAAAATAACTTACATGTATTTTACACCAAAGTTAGATGAACTGCTGAAACTTCTAAGACTACTGTTGAGATCACAGCAAAGTCAAATATTTGCGTGAGCTTTGCGGCGGGCGAAGTCATCCACGTTGACGCTTAGACGTTGAATCATCTAAATGTAAAATCAACTTTGGGCTCCTATTGCATTACTGCCGCTGCCTTATACCCCGTTTACACGATTAAGCAATCATCAAGCAAACGTCGAGCAAGCACCGAGCAAACATCGAGCCAGCTAGTCGAGCCAGCTTCATCGTGTAAACGGGGTATTACTGTCCAGTTCCAATGCTTGTTACGTCACTTTTCGATGCTTTGATAAACCCTGACGTGCCTATTCGACGGCGTACGCTTCTAGCTTAGTGTTGCTGCGAACAAGTCGCGTTCTGGAATCAGCCCAGCTGTGTCGTGTTGCCTGTGACTTGGAGTCATCGTTGAGCGAGCGTCCGTCTCAGCTTATCGTGCGTCAACACGCTGACGACGCGTCCCTCGTCTACGTCGAGTGCTGCCGACCTGACGCCGTCGACAAATTGCTGCAAGGTCGACTCACGGCCGCTAAGTACACCACAGGTCCAGAGCCCGGCCCAGTGATGGTACTATACGAGGGTGATGTTCTCGAACTGTCCATGCGCGGCAACCTCCAAGTCGACACAGCAGACGATCAGTCTCCCAACACTGCCACGGGTAACAGCGTCGATGACCGTCGTAGAATACAACTATATTGTATTGGGAAATATTGTTTGCCAGCGTTAAAATACGTGTTAAGAAAAGTACAGTATTTTTAAACGTGTATAAAGGTTGAACAAAAAACGTGACCTTTTTAATTTGACGCAAATGTAATATTTTGAAAATGCCAACAACTTTATCACCTTCATCAAACAAGATTGCCAAGCTTTGCTCAAGGCTAAATAAGTACTGTCCGCGGATAGCCCCAGTTGCTTTCGCAAGCAGCAATGAAGTGGCGTCATCTAGCAAATGGCATTGCTTCAATCCGGGCTAAGTGGTTCAAGCAGTATCATGCACGCAAGAATGTTAAAAACACACAGAAAACCCGATGTTCACTTTTGACCTATGACTTTGATATTCAACAGGCTTTCAGAGGTTGTCAAGTTACACGTTTAGGCAAAATTTCATTCAGCTAAGTATAACGGTTTGTGGAATATTTTGTTGACTGAGAGCAAAAAAAACTTATAGGCTATAGCGACGATGCGGAACACATTACTCCCATTGTTTCCGCGGGCAATAATAAATAAATATCTGGTAATATTTCGCGTGCAGTTGAACGTCGGTGGAGGCGTCGATTCGTCTACAACTCGAACTTGTCTTCTGTGTGCGCCGAGCTGAACGTGCGTGAAGTGGACATGTTTGCACAACACTCGGTCGACTCGTACCACGGCTATATGCGTCTCAGACGTGTTGACCGGCCTTATCAACCGCCGCCCCGGCTGACCGCTGTCCGGCAGCAGTCTGTCAGTAACAGCAGGAAGTCGGCGCCGGCACTTGGTGCCAGAGCTGTAGCTTACGTCACCGACTGCAACCTTGTCTGCGAAGTTCTACTCTCACTGCCGAAGGTCTGGTATACCGGGTAATGATATATGCGTGCAAGTGTAATTAAACCTATCCATTGATTTAATTGCGTTGAAATCACTAGCACGACTTTGTCCGTAAATTTTTTTTGTGCGTTATCGACCAGACGTAAACGTATTGTAACAGTTGTTAATTTTACTGTTAAATTTTATTTCATTTAGCCAAAGTAATGATTTTGATTACCGCTTTGTTACGTATAGATATTTTCAGGCATTGTACTCTTTATTATTATTGCATAGAATGTGTAATATCCAGTTCATACCTGCGACGCCGACGCGACTGCCAGTGATTCTGTCAACTGACAGACAGTTTGTGCGCTCTACAAATTTTGAGTATGAGTATAAATATTATTACGTTAAGTACTGCAATAAATTTCGTTAAATGTGAACTGATCGGCGTACCGGTGCTTAACAAGTTGTTTTGACGGATGTGAACAGCCGCCGAAAGACGTTCTGCTGATAAAGAAGGTAGAAACACAAATTAAAGGGGCAGGTGAATTACTCAAATTTTTTCAACTTTTTATATAGATTACTGAACCTATAAGCATTATTCGGCTACTTAGTCGTTGTTAATATCTTTAAATGACTGTGCATTTACCGAATAAGATACAATTTTAGTTTTTTGTAAACTTCCATAGCGCGAGTGCGTGTAGCTGCATCGTGCATACTTCACGTATCACGTTATTGTTCACCTTCAGTACGCGGTAATTAAGCGCTTTCGATTGGTACCAAAGTCAACGACCTTGGATGACATTGAACGGTCCGTGAGCGCAATGGGTCAGTAGGTCCACCGTTGCTTGCCAGAATCGACAGCACCATCTTTCGTGTTTCCGTCGTTGTTGCTCTAGCTAAAGATTGTTTTAGCAGGCTTAATGAAGTTTGTTTTTATATAGTTTCAACTGTTCAATATCATGATTGTGTGTAGAGCCGTTGTCGATGGACTACTTTGACCAGTTGTCAGCTGACATCAGTGAAGACTGGACTCGACTTGCAGACAAACTGAAGCTCGGTCGAGCGGCGGTACAGAGAATCAGTCAGTTAAACGCGGCGCATCATCACGTCACCGCCGCCGAACGCTGTCGACGATGTGCTCGCGATACGCTAGTTCAGTGGTTCCGTTCCTCCGCCAAGTCTCACGACAGGGTCACAAACTCAGTCATTTATTCATTATTTTGCAGCATTATTACATCATTGCAGCGTACAGTGTTTCTCGTCTGAGTCGTCTTTATAGTGGCATACTCATACTTGTCGTCGTATAATCGCGTTCGCTAACGGGGTCTGAAACTCGTCTTCCGTGAAATTTAGTTTCAGTTTAAACTATTAGGCTAGTGGCATTGAAGTTGCATGCGTTAAACTGCTGTACTGTTAAACGAACTTAGGCCTACTGTCACACGTATGCGCTCGCCAGATGTTAGTTAAACGCACTTATTTCACGGTTGCCCACTGTCAACAGTGAAGTTTACAGTCTACACTCTACAGATACATTTGTTCATGCATGTCTGCACTTTTTATTGACCATTACAGTAAACTTAGCCCTGCCATATCTCCGTGGGTAGGTGCAGTACCAGCAAAAGTTAGACCGTAAACAGTCACACCGCGCGATTCACTGTGGTCTCACAGTGTAAGCTGGCGTCTAGCTAACTGACGGCTGAGGAAGCTGTGTCCATATAATGTGTCGTTGTTGCGACGTATGCGCGTGAAGGTAAAAGCGCTGCGAGTGGCGCTCATAGCGACCGGCAGAAATGACCTGGCAGAACAACTCGACGCCAAGTATTTCGAGCTGCACGCAGAAACTCGCAACAAACTCAGAGGTAATTACGATCAACTACTTACTCTAATATGCTCTGACGGTATTTTTAATTGGCCAGGGCCTACGTGTAACATCTAGATAGCATATGGACGTAACGTGTACAGTGATTAACAAATATGACAGTAAGCCTTCATGGCATACCGCTACATAAAGGAAGACATGACACATTGCTCGTCTCTTTTCTTTTTTACATCTTTGATTCGTTGATTTTATGTGACTGGCCGCATTAGGGGTCTTGCCTGTCCGTCCGTCCCGTACGCCGTACGGGCGTCTACCTAGAAAACAAGGCGTAAAATAGGTGTAAATTTTCCCAAAATAGATCGAAGTAACCGGTATGCCAATTTTCAGACGAGAAGGTCAAAAGCCAAGCGAAGGGCCGCATAATCTAGGTAAACTGGGTCTATATATTTTCTAGTTTTACGTAATTTATTGGAGCAGATGAATCTATCATAGTGTTTTATTTTTTCGTAAGATATTGCCTGGTAACAGAAGCACGCGTGAGGAAGGCAGTTAAGGCGTTCACGGAAAACATCGCAGCGGCAAGGACGTGGAGACAAGTTGGTAGAAGTCTCGGCGTCAGTGCGGAAGATCTGAATCAGATCGGTGGCCCACAGCATGCAGGCAGCAAGGCATCAGTGGCGTCGACGCGGCACAAGGACGACCGTGAACAGGTGCGTGAAAAAGCGCGCCAAATGCTGGAGAAATGGAGAGAAACTGGCGCTGACAACGTCTGCCTTGAACAACTGCTGACTGCCGTCAAGAAACTGAAACTGAACGACGTCGCAGGTAAAATATTCAGTGATGTGAACCAATCAGCCAATTTTTATGTTACCCACCACAATGTAAACGTTAGTAAACAAGTAATTTGAGCAGAGCTCACGTGAAGCGCGATAGCAGCGGTCCTACCACTTTGGCAATCAGTGTAGGCCTACAGCAATAAAATAATAGTGCGTCTTGGAAGAGTACTCAAATTTGAGGCCTCCGCACGGAAGACTGCTTGAATTTAAGAAGTCGAAATTTAGATTGTTAAAAATGTACGTTCTGTGCTAAAGATTTCATACGCAAATTGTCCAGGTCTATCTCCAGCCGTTTTGCCGCAATTCACTCTTAAAATGTGTGTCGCAGCCTGAAATCGCGACAAATTCACTATAAACCCTATTTTGGGGGTTCAAGGTCATCCAAGGTCATCGATGTTGACACCTCTAAGAAGCTCGTCACTAGTGCTTGTTACGATAAACAACATGCTTGTGCCTATGCAACTGTTTTCATGCTAGACGAGCCAATATCAGTAAAATAACCAGGGGTCCCCCTCTTTGACGCTCGCGTGAGCAGGCTTCCTTGAACCTAGGTGGTCGGCACTTGGACTGCTGAAATCTGCGTTTAATGCTGAAAATTTCATATGCATGGGTTGTCTTGGTCTTATCTTCAGGCATTTCGTCGCAATTCACTCTTGAAATGTGCGCTGCAGCCAAAAATTGCAAAAGTTCACTAAAACCCCTCTTTTGGGGGTTCAAGGTCGTTCAAGGTCATCGATGATGATAGATCTAAAAAGCCTGTCACCAGTGCTTGTTATGATAAGCACCATGTCTGTACCTATCTGCAACCGTTTTCACACTACACGAGCCAATATCGGCAAAATAACGCCTTTTTGGGGGCGGGGCTACCCCTCTTTGACGCCCTAGTTCGAGGGAAATCCCCTCACCCAGCGGCATGAAATTTCGTCACAAAAAAACTAGAGTCCTTGGGGCAACCCACATTGAAGATTCCGTAATCCTAGCTTGCACCGTTTTGATACAATACAGCAGTGTGACGGACGGACGGACGGACAGACGGACAGACGCCCAGGCCATGGCTAAGACGCGCGAAGCATTCTGCCATCGCGCGTAAAAAAATAAAACAGCATGACGCGGTGATGCCTGTGCGAAAGACAAAAAGGCGACATTGACTCTGACTCTGACATTACTTGACCTATCGGCGGCATTCGATACTGTCGATCACACGACGCTCATTCGATGCCTGCAGATTTCATTCGGCCTAAACGACGTCGTGCTTAACTGGTTCTCATCATACCTGCACGGCCGCTCGCAGTACGTCCGCTGCCGTGATTCTACTTCCGCGCCATCACCTCTGCTGTGTGGGGTTCCACAGGGTTCAGTCCTGGGGCCGATCCTTTTTCTGCTCTATACGGCAGATTTGATGGGGTTGGTCATGAAGAGCGGGCTGCTGCTACACCTGTACGCGGACGACCTGCAGATCTACGGGTTCTGTGCTTCGACTGCCACCCAGGCGTTACTTGATCAAGTGGCGGCATGCATCAGCGTCGTGTGG
>Ga0209367_1001071_pt1 | contig 32070 bp, 8 predicted proteins | sample WorMetLIZISLAND2_FD_187412 | JGI IMG/M metagenome (GOLD analysis project Ga0209367, IMG submission 187412) | Marine gutless worms symbiont microbial communities from Max Planck institute for Marine Microbiology, Germany - Olavius geniculatus... ...
GGAGCAGATCTCCAGCCTCATAATCATGGCCTCAACTCGGCTTGGAGATGCGCCCAGGATCGAGAACACTGGAAGCACCTCGTGGAAACCGCTACGCTCCAGCTCGGGGCATGCGCTTGATGATGATGATGATAGGCCTAGCTATCGATCAGCCTACGTACGAACAACCCTTTCGAAAGCCATCTTTCACTTTGTACGAATCCCATGCAGGTCTACGTCAGTTTGTGTCAGCGGCGTCGTGGCTGGCTGGGAAGGGGAGGTGCTCCCCAAATTTTGGGCTGCCGGAAAATTTTCGTTCAAAAAGTAAAGTCTGAAGCTGAACTGCCATTTTGGGCAAATTTAACCAGAAAATTGAAATTCTAAGCACCCGTAATCACCGCTGTTGGAAATTTGCATACTTTTATTACCCACGACGCCGCTGTTCTGTGTACTAAAACTGTAGTAATAATAACCGTACTACTGTGCACTAATTGTATTCTACTGAACTGTACTCTACCGTTGTACAGCCGTATTTTGACTGTCACATGTAGACTTAGCTTATCATCTGAGCGACTAGAGGCGGCGACATAGCCTTGCGGCTGTTGATGGTTTGGCCATTTCACTTCATGCACTAAATGTGCACATGTGCAACAAGGTGATGCTGACAGCTAAAAGGCTGTATTTTGTGTCAACTCAGCCTGGCCATCCCTTCGTGGGTAAGGGCAGAGTACTATGCAGCGAAACCTGGGGCGTAAAAGGCACATTGCGCGATGCACTAACCGTATCTGTGATTCCATGGTATCACAGTGTAAGCTGGTGTCCAGCTGAGGGATAAGGAAACTGAGATCAGCGCCGTCATGTGGGCTTCATGGCTCGGAAAAGATTTTATATGTTTACGTTCTGTGTTGGTGTTTTGAAGTACAATTTGTCGAGGAATTGGCTTCAGTTGGGAAAGAAACAGAGCGAATTCCCACTCACGATTTTCACCCAGGTCCCACCAAGGCAGATTCTCTTAGTCTTCACGTTATTTGTGACCACAGCACATTTTCAAGCATGTCGCCGCACATGTCATAATCCCTGACAATTCTCATTCGAGATGTTTGACTGATCAATGTGCAGTGTTTCACCGTTGTCGTTTGGCTAAAATAACCCAGGAATTTATAGCTAGACGATTTCCACTAAGTGATTGTGTGTTAGCAGTCGAGGGTGAACAAATAAAAACTATCGATAAGATTTGTACCGTTTTTAATTGATTAATGCTTAGCCCTGTTGCCATATGCTAGTCAATCAATGAATATTTCAAACAGGCAGCGAATCAGTGGGACGAGATCAATAAATCGTCTTTAAATAGACTCATAGGTTGAAATGTAACTTAATAAGTTGATAAATTCACTGTCACTGTGGTGGACAGTAAGTAATCATAGATGTGTGGAAGTAGGTAGGACCCCTCGTCTCAGTTCATCGACTTGTCTTGTTCTTTTCTAATTATGATTACTTACTGTCTGTCACAGCGACACCTGGCGGACAGTCGTTCCGACAAAGGCAGCAGCGGTTGCCGAAACATCAACAACAACAATGTATATAAAGGTTGTAATCTGATGAATTTATCAACTTATTAAATCAATAAATCATTTAATTCAGGCTCAAGCCGATTACTGGACGGCTGGAAATAGAACTCTATATGCCTCTCCCATGGCGACTTTGATCTTTGAACTTTTTACCGCAAAATCTAATCAGTTCATCTGCATCCCAAAATGCACCATTGACACAAGCAAAGATTTTTCACCCCCACAATCATGCGATAAATAAGGCCTAGCAGTAAAAAGCTCAAATAAAATAAAACTGTTATAATAACTAGAAAACTATGTCGGTCCAGTGCCAACATATCATGCAGCCATTCACCTAGCTATGCACATACAGCACTTACTTTTTTGGAATGGCAAACGACTTACACCTGCTCCAGGAAGCCCTCACACCAATTTGGCTTTTCTGCACTATTGTTCACAAGTTAGGAACATGTATGGGACAGACAGACGGACGGACGGACAAGCAAGACCAGTAATGTGGCCTACATGTATTAGTACAGCACAATAACACTCACCATCATCATCGCTCACTATTATGCCAGAGGTAGCAAAATATGCATGCATATAAGAAATTATGGACCTCACGTGCTCAAAAAATATAAATAATGCGCTTGACAGGTAGAAATTTTTCAACATGTAGACAAATGAGATTCATCGTGAAGCATTCAATGGAGTGATTCAAATACTAAAAAATAGATCAAATGTGGTAAATATAAAGAAATATGTCAAGTTGAAGGTATAACAACATGTACAACTATTCAACCACAAAATTATGTGCACTACGTCAATTAGAGTGATTGCACAAACACTGCTCTATGCAACGTTCAGTTATACACATAACCAATACAAGAGACAGAACCACAACATCTGCATCAAAATATGTCATTGTTTCTTCCTGGCAGTCAACAAAAACTGTAATAGCAAATAAAGAACATTTTTAGTTTGTGGGATTAAGATCATGAATCACACTGCCAACAAAAATCTAACTGATTTTTCCCTGGGACAGACAATACAATACAATATCACACAGTTCATAATAACAATAACTACATAATGCAACGTAAAATATAACATAGTTATCATGATATATTTTGTTTGCACATCAACAACGCAAATTGTGCACATACGCAGTATGAACAATAATTCACACGATATAGCAACAATCTACTAGTAATTATAAAACCTTATTTCTGATATTTTACACACTGGAACTGTTTAACAACAAACAGTGAACACATTCTATCGACAAATATATTGAGCAAACATCACAGTCACTGTCTACATATTCGTATTTGTTTTTGGTTTATGCCTCACTAGTGTGCCCAACAACAATTCACACCATAATTACCAAATATTTACATAAATATACATGAGTGTAAAGTGTATAAAACTATATTTCTAAAGTTTTGTACAAGTTTCATACTTATTATTTTCAGTCTGATTATAGCCTGTAGAGCTCCTCTCTAATGCACCCTGATTCTCGTGAGATTTTGGAGCTATATAAATTGCTACTTACTTACTTAGTTACTTACAATATAGATGGATTAACAATCTAATAATGATCACTTCTATGGACACTGAACAAAACATACCCTCAAAACGGCATAGTTTATACATTGTCTATAGTTATTTATTTATTATTATCTATATAAATGCCAAACTACTGCAGAGAAAACAACAATTAATCCACACAATATTCACATAATCCACATGAGTCACCAAAAATGCTTCACGCCACAAAAACATTTATTTTCACACATTTCTAAAAATGCACCCTACAGCGCCTGCTGACCTGATGCAACTCGCTGCGGAAACGTTTCCCAGTGATGATATAAATGAAGAACTTATACGCATAGGCGAGCGAAAACACAGCCGAAGTGATTGCAAACCACTGGTACAAGACCACCCACGAAGGCATACTGAGCGTCTCCCAGTCAGTAAAGACAAACAAAGCCTGAACAACTGACGCAAGGAGACAGATGATGGCAAAAATGATTGCAGTGATGTTTAGCATCAGGGTAGGTACGGAGACAATTGACTGCTGATGCGTTCCAGAGCCTTCCAGCACACCAGTGCTTCCTCCTCCTGCAAACATGTGAATTGCTGTCAACTATAATGTCGTTTGTTTTACACGCAACAGCACACGCAAGAAAGCAAAATGTTTCTGCCATCAAAAATCGTTAAAAAAGGCTAAAAATTTCTAGCAGAAATTGTTTGACCGACAGTGTATGAAAAAATTAAAATGTTGCACAAAGTACAAATATTCTGCCACAAATGGTCAATGATGCTCAAAACATCTGCATAAAATTCTGCAACATTTTTATTTTACATCTAACCAACTAACTATGCCCTTGCCAGTGCAGCAGATCAGTGTATGCTTTTTTCTATTCTGGTTTGTACAATCTATCCCTTTCTTCACCATACAGCTTAACTATTGACATTCGACTGTCCTAATAGGATGAATTACAAGTCTTGTTGGTTTCTCTATCCCGTACAAGCCTACTAGCTCCTAACTTTAAAAATTTGAAAAACCAAAACTGATGAGAATGTTCCCAAGGGCAACCTCAACCAGTGTGTCAATTTTCAATTCAAAAATTCAAAAGTCGGACCACAAATGTGCAGGTCAAGGTGAATAGCTTACATAAGATGTTGGCACTGGACTAGCATATTTCTTTCTAATTTATACATCGTAAGATGGACGTAATCAAACCTGAAACGAGCACTGCATCAGGGTTGGTGGCTGATCGGTGACGTTGATAACAAATGATTCTAACATTAATGACCACGATGGACAGAGGCACAATGATAAAGAAACAGATGAGAATGACATGGTCCAAAGTATCAGTGTCTGCCAGCACCACACAGGTCACGTTAACAGCTTGAGATATCAGTGCAATTAGAGCCATTAGGATCAGAACCTTTTTTGCTCTGGATGCTGTGCAACACACCGGTGCCTGCAATACAAATGAAGTCATTCAAAGCAATCTTGATTACAATGAAATTCTACACAAATGAGTAATTTACTATTAAAATAAGTCTTCAAAAACTTTCTAACTATAGTTATGTCAACCAATTAGCATTGTCTGATGATAATTAACTCAGGTAAAGACATTTTCTGCAAAAATAAGTTCCCAGCTCAGGTGAGTGTGTAAATACATATCCACAATTCCAAATACGTAAATTGTAGAAGCTAGATGCTGTCAAATGAATATGAAAAGCACAAATGATTTTCACCAATCTTAACTCAATAGCATAGAATTAAATTCAATGTACATTAACCACAAATTATAAGCCCTCTATATTCCATAAACACATAAACTTTCCGGTCTGTTGCCAGTAAAAATTTCTTGCTCAAATTACTGGTTCATTCATTTGGGTAGCACAATGCAACAAATGAATCAACCAAAACCTGAACTGACAAGCCAACATTAAGTATTTTAGCTGTAACTAGTCCAAGTAGATTCATGCAATAAGCAAATACTAACATCTTGTGTCAGACTTTTAGTACTTTAAGTATATATGTAAGATAAAAAGTGTCATCAGACCTGTAGTGGGTGCAAAAGGGCAATAAGTCTATCAGACGAGAAGCCAAGTACTGCAAGGGGCTCAAACACACTTGCCGACTTCTTGACCCACATTTCGCCAAAACAGGCAGAGTCATCTGTATCACAATGCACCAAATGAATGTTCATGTTGATAGCGTGAAAGAGAAGATAGATCTGATCATTGAGCGCCAGCGCCACAAGATAGAGAACCGACGAATTATCTGCACCCCCGACATGGACTCGCAGCCAGCCGATTGCAGACAGAACTGCACCGGGAATTCCCAGCAACATCGCGATGTAGAATATCAGGTCAGACCACATATCTATGGTGGGAAGTATGTCCGGTCGAGGTGGTGTGGTGAAATTGTACGATGGTACTGCGGTTGAGTTGTCATCGTAGTCGCCTTCATAGAACTCATTGTCATAGTAATAGAAGTCATTGAAATAGTCGAAGAATTCATCAAGTCTCATGGTTATGTTTGTTTAGTAACCACTGCTGAATGAGTTCTGTTGGAAACACATTAACACACACATACAACATAGTAATTGCAACAGGAGTAGTTGTAGCAGCAGTAGTAACAACAACAGTGATCAGTGCTGGAAAATAACCTAGGCTGTAAAAAAATGTTTAGGTTTTTAAGGGTTTTTTTGGTTTAGTGTACTGTTCAATGAACACCATACATAAAATTATGACCCAGAAAAAACATGTTATACACCCTCTTGTGAGTGAATGACATAATGACATAATTGATGTCATAACTCAAAAATCACAATTAAAGTATAAATTAAAATATGCTGTACAGGTACTGTAATAAATAAAACAACAAATAAGAAAACTAAAAATCTAAAAATGGACTTTTCCAACCAATTTTCCAGGCATGGCAAATAGTAATGGCTGTCATAGTTGTTATATTGAGTGTCATGGTTATGTTTGCTGTTGTAACTAAACAGGATGTAACTGGGTGATGCAAAAACTCAAACACATTCACTGATCAGCACAGCTGTAACATTTATTTACCTTCACGAATTTGGCCGGCATGGTAAAAGATCAACTCGCCGCAGTATGGCCAAAGTTAAGGCTGGTATTAGGATTAGAGAAAAAATAACTTTAGTGGCAGATCAGCAATGTCACTATCGGCATGGCAAACTGCTAATAGTGAGAACACCACAAACGTGACAGCAAATTGTACAACAGATTGGGCTCTGTGTCACACATTTAGATCAAGCTCTTTGTGTACATAAAAACGCTACAAATTAAGCCATAACTAGTCCGCTCTCAGTATAGTGTAAACTTAACAATAAAAAAATTACTGAATAAACATGATTTGGTAATTGTTTAGAATAGCTACGCCATCTTAAACGGCTGTGTACATATATGACATTGGTGTGTATCGGTAGAATGACTTTCGTCATTGTGATTTAATATACAGTATTTGATATCAAAGTGTTGTTCTTTAGTTCTGATTACAATAATTTCCTGCTCATTCAACGCGAGATAGTTGATCTACTGATATCTCAGGATGTTGGCAATTAACACAATCGTAATCAGTAAACTCGTCAGAATATATGGTTAAGATCGGGTTAGGGTTATATTAGGCTTCAAAAGTAACCGGTCAACGGGACCTCACAGGTATAGTTGCCACGCCCCCTCATCCACTTCACGAAAATACTGCCAGCAAAATGTAATCTAATTACAACTAAAATCTACACAATAACATACTTAGTATACTAACCAAAAACAGGTACTGAAACTAAGCTAAAAACACTTTTAAACTCATTTAAATCATCATTATTGAGAAATTAAAAACAAACACATTCGCTGCAAAAAATATTTATAATTTTCATATTTCCAAAATCTAAATAAATAGTAGTGAGGTGCGAAGTTTGAATTTTAATTCGATACCATACCGACACAGCATATATACTACGAGGTTATATATGCTGTGATACCGATATGCGAATAGTACAGAAGAATCGTGATAGAAATGGTTAGTGGCTCGCGTTAATAGTAGCGTTAGATAGCAGCGTCAACAAAGCATTTATGAAACTGTTGTTAACTCTGAGAAATCGCTTCCTCTTCGCAACAATCAAACGCTGTCAGATGACATAGACGCCGGTAAGGTCGGCTTTCCTAGCGACAGCTGGGTTTTTTTGGTTTTTTTTAAATGTCGTGCGTTTCAGAAAAACAAAAATCCAGCTGCCGCTAAAATAACCGATCGCGTAGGCCTACTGGTTGTCAGTGATTTTTTACGCGCGACAGCAGAATGCTTAGTGCGTCTTAGCCATCGCCTGGGCGTCTGTCCGTCTGTCTGTCTGTCCGTCAGACACACTCGTGATCTGTATCAAAACGGTGCAAGCTAGGAACACGAAATCTTTACTGTGGGTTGCCCCAAGGTGTCTAGTTTATCGTGACAAAATTTCGTGCCACTGGGTGCAGGGGTTCTCCTCGAACAAGGGCGTCAAAGAGGGGTATCCCCTTAAAAGACGTTATTTTGCCGTTATTGGCTCGAATAATGTGAAAACGGTTGCAGATAGGTACATGCTGCTTATCATAACAAGCACTGGTGACAGGCTTTTTGGATTTATCAACATCGATGACCTTGAACGACCTTGAACCTCTCAAAAAGAGGTTTTTAGTGAATTTTTTTTCGCAATTTTTGGATGCAGCACACATTTCAACACTGAATTGCGACGAAATGGCTGGCGATAGACCAAGACAACCTGTACATGAAATTTTCAGCATTCAACGTCGATTTTAGCAGTCCAAGTCCCGACCCCCTATAGGTTCAAGGAGGCCGGCGCAGGCGGGCGTCAAAGACAGCACTAAAAATCTAAAGCTGGGGCGGAGGAACGTCGGGAAGGAGGCACACACCAGGGCTCATAACACAATTATTTAGCACAAATTATAGCTTATGTCGCTGTAGCGCGTTACGTGAGCATTGCTCAAATTTCTTGTCAACTTCGAGGTTATCCAAGATCGATTATTTTCATTTCATCTGAAAGTATGTATGCCACTTCCTATTATTCATTAATAGCAACCGTGGTTGTATCTTTTACCGTTTCCGAAATATGGTCAGTTTTCCGTTGAAAAACGCAATTCACTCAACACTGAATTTGAAAATGTTTCCCTTGCATTGATATTTGCTAGAATTTTGCATGCCTAAGTTTATTTTCCCATACGACCTACCTACCGTTTAGACACGGTACATCCATTTCAGACGACGGACAGACGGACGGGCGGACGACGACAACCATACCGTACCATAAGTTCGACTGTTACTGAAGTACTGTCGGCGAAAAACTATTGTATAGGCCTATACTTTCTCGATTTATTGTAGGCAGCTTTAAAATTATTATAGGCCTGGGTAGCTACTTTGAACACCACTGTCGCTCCATACTGTTATCATGCATGATTATTATATTGTCTCTTGGTTAAGTGCCTTTCAGTGCCTAGAACTAGATGCACAAGTGGACATCTTGAACATTAGCGAAACTGTGCTAGGCTATAAGTGCTTTTCACGTTCTTATCAGTGCCAACGTGATAAACAAAAATCTGCCTAATCCGCATCAAGCAATAGAAAAATGACAAATAGGCCTACTTTAGTGTGAAATAGCCATTGCCATAGGCAATAGGTTATTTACTCGAAAAAATGCATTTTGACGTGAAAGATCCACCACAGTCAGCCACCTCAACACGTTATATGCGAAAACAAACTGACAACATAGTCAAACTTGCCAAGTATGTCTACAACGTATACAACAATTACTACAGCAAACGTATCTTGTGTTGACAGTTATCAGATTCTATTCGGTCGTGTCATGTTGCAAAAACTAGAGAAATACGTCGGCCCAATGCCGACATAATTGTGCGGCCGTCCGTCTAAAGCTGTGTAATGGTTAATTCACACCCACGACGCAACTCAACTTAACTCAACTCAGATAAACAGATGAGTTGAGTTGAGTTAAATTGAGGCTTAAGTGTAAATTAGCCACAACTATGATTGTAGCCTAATGTTTACTTTTGACCACTGACCTATCGAACTGAAAATTAATTGAATGATTTGCAATGGACACGCCGGTTTAGCCATATACTATTGCCATGCGACAATGTTCGCTTCAATTTTGGTTGACGATGCCTTTTGGTTTTCGAGTTAGGCATCCGTACGGGACAGACAGACAGACGAATAGACAAGACTCGTAATGCGGCCGATTAAAACGGACGACCGTATAACAAATTCAAACGGTAAAGAGAACGTTGCAAACTAAATAAATTAGCAAGGGGCCTAAACATGGGCGACGCTAAGAATCTGAAGTTAGGGGTTAACGGGGGGAAAGGCAAAGGCAAAGGCACAGGGGAAAATAATTTCTATGTGAGCAAAATGTCGACATTATTCAGTTGTTGTGTGCATCAAAAACGTAGTAATAGGTCTAAGAGCAAAGCCCCTGGTCGGGGAATTAAAAGGCGAAGCTCTCGTCATTGAAGCTGAAACACTTTTAGCTTTTGGACGTTTAATGTAAGCCGCAAATTTGCTTGCTTTTGTAATATTTAGAGACGCAAAAATCACAGATATCTCTCGCACCTTGGCATGTGTATGGTTACCAGAGAGAGGGCACCTTATCACCATCAAAATTTTTCCAGGGGGCTAGCCGAGGACAAGGGCAAAGGCGCGGGAAGCACCTGCCCCTGCCTCCCCTTTTCTTCACCGCCCATGAGCCTGGACTACATGCAGAGTCAGAAAAGCCAAACCATATCGAGTTTTAGTGATACTTTTACCAAATCTTAAGCGAATTTCAGACTATTCTTCCATTGACACAAAGGTCAATATATGCCTATAATATATAACTGCACAAAATTTAAAATTAAATGAACATGCAACACAAGTAAACTCATTGCGGTTTACAACAGATTTGACATTAAATACTGCTAACCATTTCTCCAGACACAAGCCTACAGCACATGCTAATATACTGACGTTTAGAGCATTTATACAGCGTAATGCACAGCTGGATCAATTTCAGTATAGATGTAATGGACGTGAAAAAATTCGTTTTAAAAACGTCGACGAACACTTTGGTTCCATGACACTAATTTTCATCGCGCGACACTCAATCGGCGACAGTTCATCGGACGACAGTTCATAGCGGCGACAGTTAATCAGGCCTAATGACAAAAAATCGATGACAGAACATTTTGACTTCGTTATAAGAACGTCGTTGTTTAGCGCTGCAGCGACTGATGCTTGTGATGAACTTTAAGTCGCGTTCATCTCGGTCATCTTTGTTTTCATTTCGCCGACGGCCTTACGTGCGAAGGCGATCGCTACATTGCCAGAGTGAGTATGTTCCGGCTGTCGGTCGCTAACGACACGATCGCCTGAGGTAACCGATCGCGCGTTACAGTGCATACTTTGAAACTTCTGACAACGCCATGACGTCGTTCCGCAGCGATTCTCGCGCTCCTTGGTGTATTCAAAATTACGATAAATAACAGTTGGTTTGTTTTTACTACTAGTACCGAATACAAGATTCATGACTGTTCTGACATATACTAGTACAGGTAAATGATACAAAGACTATATTGTAGTATAATGCTTCAATGATACTGTACTATGCCGGTGTCTGCTTAGAGATAACGTGTCGATATAATCACCAGGCAGACATGTGTGACCAACCTAAAGACGCATTCAAAGCGACGTAACTGAATTGCCGACTGCTCGCCCGATGAAGTGTCGCGCGATGAAGTGTCGCCGTACCAACACTTTTATGCAAAAAATAATTAAAACGTTAATAAACGCTTAACAAAAACGGTTTTTGTTGCCATATCGTATTAACTAAATCCATGATTTCAGAATACAGCAAGCATTTTCATCAAATCATCAAGTATTGTTATGGAAAAATATTTGGCGGTTATGGTATGCCAATAAAAGTACGCACGTCTAACGTATTTTTTTCGATTTCATCAGTAGCATCTTAACGTTTTTTCATAAGTAGGTCTAATTTAAACTATCGTCTTTTCGGATTTGCATTTATCGTTTAACGTTTATTAAAAAATGAAAAGCATTAAAAGTTTTTATAATTCATTCTTTTAAATGAGAAAAAAATAAAATCAGTAAAACGTTTATAAACGTTCACTGATTAACGTTTACTGCAACTATGATTTTCAGTCTGTAAAATGGTCGCCGCTAAAGTTTCAGTTGATAGAAAGACAGCAGAGAGATTGCCGCAACGGTCGGCAAAATCCAGACCAGTGGAACATCGCCTTCAGTGATGATACAGACGAACGTCGCGCCCAGTACGAGCAGAACGAAGTAAAAGATATGAAAGACGTGCAACTTTGCCGAGTCGACGAGCTCTCTAGTGGTGAGGGGGTGAACTAAGACCTTCGTCCGTTGGTCGATTATTTCCTCGTAGAACTCTCGGCGACGCATTGACGGAGCTTTTACATACACACACAAGCAAAATCAATCAATTAATCATAGCTGCATACGTAGCAAACTTATACCCTGTTTACACGATGAAGCAAAAATAAAGCAAACGTGTTTAAAATACTCGTGCACGACGTGTGCTCTGAGTTTGCTTCATGTTTGCTGTATGTTTGCTTCATCGTGTAAACACCTTATTACTCATAGGCAAAATCGTTTTAGCAGGTCCCAACAGACCCGGCGAAAGGAGGGAGGTGTGGAAGTTTCCTTGGGTCCGGCAACGTTTGGAAGGCCCCGCCAAGGGCCGTCATCGCTAAAAATTGTATGTTTGAGAGCAAAACTGATAATTTGAATTGAGCGTACGTCAGTCATTAATTAAACATACTGTGCAACGATTTGTCGGCAAATCAATCTGACTATTCCTTGAATGAATGGATGTACTCAGCATTTTCTCTGAGCTTTTTTTGTATTCACGCAATTGCTAGTAAGTGTTAACAGTTCAGGGGCGAACTTAGGCACGTTCAGCAAGTTTAGCCAAACAGGGGCCCTAGAAAAAAGACCCCACAAGAGAGGATGTCGGAAACAGCGCAACATTTTCCAGCTTGTGCCACTGTGGAGGTACACTGTATGTTCAAAAAGTTTCTTGGGACACCGAAACACCACTCTATTAAAGGCCGCAAAAATGGTTTCCCGGGCCCCGCTGTTGCTCTCGACGGGCCTGGGTCCCATGTTCTTAGAGAAATTTAAGTGGCAAAACTTTAGTGAGGGTTTGCATTACGTACAGATATAGCTGCAGATAAAGACTTAGGCTACTTTACGTACCGAGTGGCATTTCGACACCTGCGACGTCCGCTTATCAGCTGACTGATTGTTTTATTGATATACACCTGGCCGATTATGACGTCAGCAGGTAAGATTGTTTATCTGTCTATCGGAACAGTAGTTAGATACAAACAGAATTGAACGGATGATAGCAGCCGCTGGAGCATTGTGCCTGTATGGCTCTTTATATTTCTGCTGCGCTACACTGTGCGTCAAAAAACTAGCCAAGGGAAGTCAGTCTGGCCGAATAAAAATAAACCCAAAGCTATGGCGTAACTGCGTCGAATATCGATCCATTTTCGAAATTTTTTCAGCGGCATGTCTATCACTGAATTTCAAATTAAATGGATATTAGGTGGTATTTTATTTTTTGTTGTGGCCTGGGTGCGTTTTTGCAATGAATTGTGCACTATACCGTGTGACATTTGATGAGCTTCAGAATAAATTATAAAATCTTTACTTCGTATTAGTTCAACATATTTCACGGCTAGTTTTTTGGTGTGATGGTCAGTGTATTTCAAGTTTACTACTAGCATTGCAATAAAAGTATTTGGAAAATTGGTTAACATTTGGTATCGTATAAGCATAACAAGAACTCGATAGTATAGTTTTTCGATTCACGGTGTATAGGCCATTAAGCCTACAATTGCGCAGTTTTTTGACGAAGAACTCCACTCATACAGACGCATTGCCAGCCGACCGCTGATATCTGCTTTCCTCCCCTCCCTCTTTCCTGGCCCTCGCATCACGTAATCTCAAGCTACTGTTACCTGGTTGCCATGGTAGCGGAATTGTTAGATGATAGCGAAAGTGCGTCATAAAATATATCGCTTTGCTGCTGCTGCAGCCCGTGTAGGCGTCACTTTATTGTGATGTTATATACTGGGATTTTATGCTTTATTTAAGTTCAGACTCCGCTTGTTCCGGATCTGTTGTACAGCCTATCCTACTAGCGATTGCACAACAAAGCCATAACAGATCGGAAGTTTACAACCAAAAAGCCAAGCTGTCGCTAGGATAGCCAATCGTACTGGTTGTCAGTGACCTTCAAAATCATCCAAGGTCGATCATTTTAATCTCATCTAAAAGCGCGTATACGATTTCTTATTAGTGATCAATAGCAACCTTGGCCCTATTTCTCACTATTTCCGATATGCAGCCACTTATAGCTTGAAACCTTCCATTGAAATTTGCGGCCAAACCGCTGCAGATGAAGACATAGTTACTATTAACAGCCTATAATAAGTTGCCAGCACCCTCTCCGACGGCACCATCGCCTACTCCTTATGATTTTCCGTTTAGCCACAATAACGCACGATTGGCATACCATAGTGCGTTATGACCCTTCAAAGTCATCCAATGTCAATGATTTCATGTCATTTGAAAGCCAATATGCGATTTCCTATTTGTGATCAGTAGTAACCAAGCTCTATATCGCACCGTTTAGCCACAATACATCCATCACAGACGACGACGGACAAACGACAACAGACGATGGACGACAACCGTGCTATAGGTTCGATCTTACCGGCTAAAATACCGGTACACAAATTCACATGTCAAAACGTTGTAGGTGTATATGCAGCTTGTTGTTCAACAAGTCCACAACACACTGAAATAGTGGAGTTTAATCTTTGGCATGTGCACTAGTAAAAACAGCAACTTTTATTTATCGTTGGTGACATAACCTGACGTCAGTGGTAAAAAATTAGGCCTAAAAGATAAGGTCCGGTACGTGCAACATCGCTTCTTAAATGAGACGGACTCGTGGCCAGGAGCACCTTACAATTTCGATCGGAAGCGCAGAGCAGCTGATTAGCATTCATGAGCTAATGACACCGCAGCGCACTATGCGGCCATCCACTGTCGGCGTCAGCGAACAATTGCATCCACGGTTTGCAGCTAGCAGACACACCACCGCCGCAATTAGCCAATAGGCTTTCACATCGTAGCCCGTAAGTTACTACTCATTTCCCATCCTGCTGAGGGTAGTAGGCTGAGTTGACCTGGACTACAACTGGAAAAAGAGTACTGGACTCGTTAAGTTTCAGGTTACAATTTAAATCTCACCACGTGTCATTTGTAAGCTACTGCGTGCTCAAGTCAACTCAGCCTTTTACCTCAGTACGATACAAAATGGGTAGAAGCTTAATATGTGGCTGATGGGTACGCGGTGGTATGTCTGTGTGCTGCAAAGAGATCGAATAATTAAGTGATAGCGCAAACGAATTATTTGGTTTAAACTCAAAACTCCACAATAAAGTATAAGGAAATTTGCGCCAATTTCAATGAAATTTTTCACACACAATGTGACATCTATTTGAGTTACAGACGCCAATTTTGTTAGACATCTGTTTTCAGAAATTCTAGTTTTCGGCTTATTTTTTATTTTCTAACAAAAAATATTTTAAATCAATCTTGGATGATCAATTAGGAATCCACCAAAGAATTTGCATCGTTACCAAAATCTCATCGCCACGCCTACCCTCAACCTTTTACGGAATTTTTTTTTTATTAAAAATCAGTTCGACAAACAAACGAACAAACGAACAGACCGCAAAACATTCCTTTTTTTCGTGAACATAAAAGCTATTATATAGGTAGGCTAACTATAGGTTGTTGTTGCTGCAACAACAGCTGCCGTTGGAATTTTAACGCGTTCGCTTATCAACGAACATGAAATTCCTGGCGTTCGCAAGGCTATTACCAGCATATCAATATCGCGTGTAGGTTCTTGCAATGTAGCCTACTAAAGCAAATAGCCTACATATATAGTGCTGCCTCTGTATTGAATTGCAAAGTTGTGCAGTGACGTAAAGCTCAGACTGCTACGTTCGTTAGTTTTTTTTTAAAAAACAATTTACAGTGTTTATGCCTACTATTCGGTTATTCAGTCCTCGAGACCAAGGTCTTGGTCTCGAAGCACCTCCAGAACAAAAGAAATAAAGTCGTGATCTTGGTTTTGTTGTCGAAAAAATGTTTGCTCTTGGTTTTGTTTAATACATCACTGCTGAACTTCGGGCAGTGAATTAACTGACTTAGCTATGTGATTTTAGGTTTGCATCGCCACTATAGTCGTCATCAATTCATTATCATTAGTTTGCCAAAGCAAAGTTAAGACAGATAACACTACAGCAAGACATAGAGCGACAAAAACAACCAAGCAAAAACTACATTTAGCCTACAGCTGCCCTGTTAAAATGAATAATAGGAACCAAAGAATCCTGTTGTTGCATCGATTGCCAGTACTCATACCTGCAACAGCAGGGCGCTGAACGTGCAGAGGACGTCCGCTGGAATAGATCTTGATCTCTGTATTCGTTGCTCCACCACTACTACTACTCATAGTAACCGCTTCTCCTGCCAACTCCATGCTGTTCCTGTTGTTGCCGCTGTTGTTCTCACCAACGAGCCGCAGTCAGTATCCTATAGGTGTAAGTGGGTCTGCTGCAGAGGCTGCGTGCACGGCAACCGCATCACCTGTGTAGCTATAACTTATCATCTCTACAGCGCCCATCATCATCACTCCAAATAACTCTCTCTTCGTCTCTGTCTGTCTCTGTCTCTCATTCCGTGCGGGTCCCTGGAAGTGTGGAATATCTAGGCCCGATTCATTTCCTGGCCGGATGGCACAAAAGGCGCGTTTATTAAAAAGGGTTTTTTTTGTTTTCTACTGCCAGTTAAATTGTATCATGCGTGTAAATCTTCTGTTGCCTAGAGTTACTGCTGGTGTGCGAGTCTAGCTTGTTCAACACAGTTTTAAAGGTTTGTTTGATTTTCGGCTGTTGTTTTTGCTGACGCCGGTGCAAGTGATTGCCTGCGAAAACTCGTCGCTAAAATGACCTTTTTAAGACTGCATTATGCTCGTATGCAGTCTGGATGCAGATTAGTTTGATTGATTGATTTATTGAATGACAAAATATTCCGAATCCTCGCAAAAAATAACGCAACTCCTCTCGAAAATAATGTCGATGTTTCAATACAGTTTCATTGACACCGCTATACGAAGAAACACATTGCGGCGAACGAAGCAGAATGCACGCAGTCAATTCTGACGTCACAAAGGCCTATTCGTTGCGTGCACTTTGAATTTAGTCAAGGATTATTACACGAAGTGTCATGAAAAAATATCCTTCGTCCTTGCGTTTTTACTAGACTGCAACTAAAAGCACAATATTTTCTAGGCCTAATGTCAGATGCTACAAAAACTGCTTGTCCATCGCACGAACGTCTTTGAAGAGCAGTACGCCTGGTCCGCTTCGTCCCTGCCCGTGGCGCCTATATTACGAAAATTTTCTCGAAAATGTGTCGAATGCTGTTGTTTTCGTACGCAGTATAATCCGCACGCGCAAATAATGCTTAACGCTCTTGAGAATGTGCACCTGTCCCACGATTTTCACACTTCTAAATACGTCGCTGGTATACAGACAAAGACGTAAGAATGCTATTCGCCCTGCATTTGAACCGCATTCTTTCGGTAGTGAATCGTGAGTCATTTGTAGGCAACAGCATCTATGATCACGGCTTCTCCCCCGGGCCTGAAGCAACAGGTCGCAGACACTGAGTGTTAATATTCATGATGTCTACTCTATGTGACAGGTGCTTGCGACGACGGTGACGTCACGGCGCGGTCACGTGACGACGATGACGTCACGACGCTGTGCCGATGTCGTTTCAGCAGTGAGATAAGACAGCGCAGACTGGCGTTTTGACGATGAAGCTCCCACACCTGTATACACGTAGCACAACATCATTATGCAAGGTAATCCATGAAAAATAAGCTCCTAACTTGCAGCCTACACATTCTCAACTTCATCGCATTATTAACATTTGTCCAAATTATTACACTGGCTAAATTAGTGGTAAATTCGAAATACGTAAACCCTCACATCCTAAACGCGTGGAAAAGTCTAGTGGCCTTTTGCCTCAGAGATAACGAGGGGTGTTTAAAAAGCCCGCACAGCTTGAAATGAATTAATATTATAGCCTAACTGCATGGACAGTACACATGCAAATGTCAGTACCATGTGGCACAACGTTATTGCACAACTTATTATTAGTCTACGGTAATTAATTAGACATCACGAAAAGACAAAAAATTGCTGACGTCGAGGTATTCCGTGATCTGCATTCTGCAACGCAAATGGCTGCCTGCAATATCAAGAACAATTCTTCTTTCAACGAAATTAGAGCTTTGAAATAATACGCCGTGGCAAGTGGAATTCAGCTAACAAGTGAGTCACTTTAAGTGACAAAATATAAAAATATAATGTAGGCTTACACAATCTTTTGGTAACTGTGTCAGGCTACGAAGTTTTTACTGATGTCATTATTTTATGTAGGACGATATCACGAGCAGACCTATCATTCAATCAATTAAGTATAGAACATTCGAATTCGGTAGAGCGTACACCTTTCTATGGCGAGCACTGACAGTGCCTGTAAATGCAGTTAATCACAGATTTACAAAAATCTGAATATTCCCGAGAATAGCAGGTATTATAATTATTACTCGATAGTTTTCCTTTAATAGTAAAAAATCATGGATAACGATTCCGAACACACTTTTTGTTGCGTTTCATAGCTTTTACGAGTATTATCCATAAAATGTTGTTTTCGCCAGCCAGTACAACAATGGCCTGTCAGCTAACTTAGTAAAACACTTATTTGGCTAATTAATCGACTGACTGGCGAAACAGTTTAAACTTTTTTCAAAACACAAAACACATACGGATTTTTTGTCAAAATATTGACAAAATTTTGTTCACACACCGCTAGACGAAAAATTAGGAACAGAATACTGACGATGCAGGCAGTGAACTCTGGTGTAGAATTGTTATTGTTCGGTGCACTTTGCGTTCAATCAACTTGAGCGTCAACTGAGCCAGCGTATATTTACGCGGATGTCTTCTCTTAGCGACTTCGATGTCGTCGAGTGTATGAGTCAGTGACGTCACTGAGTGACGTAGCTTCAACTGGCACTGAGTCATCAGATACAGCGACAGAGTAGTCTGACCTATGCAGGAAGACTCTCTCAGCCATCTGCACTCAGGATCAACAATCAGTGTCAGAGCAATCAGTGACACAATGTCATCATCCATCAACTGAATGAACTCCGGACAATTTGTTGGAACTGGACCCATGTTACGAGCATACAACAGTCTGTGAACATTCTGTGTTGACAGCTGTAAACACTGCTGGTAGTCGCCACGTTTGTACGCGTACAATGCCTCATAGTCGGTTGTAACAATCGTGCGTAGAGAGCCAAAGTCTCGCGCCACTAGTTGACGATATGTTGTCAGATGTTCAACTGCAGACTTCTGCAGTAACTCAACAAGTTCCGACGTGTTCGGTTCAGTCTTACACCGAGACGAGACATCGTAGCAGTAAATGAAGTCACGTCCGACCACCGTCGATAAAATATATTGCAACTTGTTACTGAAACCTGTTTTGGGTATTTTACTCGCAACCTGTAGCAGTGCGACAGCTGAGAAGTAAATAAAGAAACGTTTGTCAATTTTTCTCAACTTACTCATCCAACAAACACACGAACGTGCAGTGAGAGAGCAACGTGATACAGTTGTTGGAATGAAATACTCAAATGAACCAAATGTCATGTCCAAATCACGCAGTAAAGTGTTCAGTCTCCAATTGACAACTGCTGTAACTGCATTCTCCAATTTTAAACTTGTACTGACGTCAACAAATAATCGTACAATATAATCTGGACAAAGCTGAGCACACTGACCTATGTATGTGTGGATTAACCACCTTGATAAATAGTCTTCGTCAATGAACATAAGTTTACGTGCCACAGTTTTCGCGTTGAACGAGTTGTCTAGCATGTTGCAGTTGCTGATAAAATAATGTGGACAACGTGTGTCAGTTAACCAAACAGACAAAGTGTTCAACAGTTCATCACAGATTTTGACAAGGTTTAAATTCTCAGTCCACCAACTTCTTGGTTTCAGTTCACAGGCCCATAAGATTAGAGTTTTAATGTGATAGTTGCTTAGCGTGCCTGCTCCAGAGTTGTCAGCACTCTCGGTCAATCTCTCGGTTTTCACGTAAACTCGTAACAAATGATAAGTGATCTGTTGCGTCGGCCTCCAGCTGTTTAACAGTACAATTTCCGCTCGTGAGAATGACAGTCTCCACTGACGCTTTCCCATCCATTCATGTTGTCTACACTGACGATGTGCCACACGAACCACATCACATCCGTTGCTGACAACACGGTCAACAGTTGCTGAGTCTGGCCAGCCGTAGTTTCTGTGTCGCGTTCGCCAATCAGCGGCTTGAGTCGGCCACGACAGACAAAGCACGCAGAATACAATATCAATGGACATACATAATGAAGTGTGACTGTTATCACTAAATACAGCTGGTCCGTGAATTTTGTCCTGATTATCTGGTTCGTACAACAAATAGTTTCCATCTTCGTATTCAAAGGAATTGTATTTGCCACCATCGTCATTACTGCATTGCGACAGTAAGTAACGCAACTCCAAGCTGGAAAAGTGACTGTCGATAATCTCAAATACCTGGACGTAGTTGTGAAACTCAGCTGGTAACTGTGTTGGCGGTGGATGTCCTCGAGGTATTGTCAGACAGGTGTTACGGTGATACATGACGTCAATATCACCGACATGCGGTAACGTGGGTTCAATATAGAACTCAGCAACACTTCCTGTTATTAGAAAAATGAATTCGGCTTCTCCGTCCTGCGGTAGATGTCTATCAGCTAACACGGCGCACTGCGCTGCAGCTTGTACATCGCGTATATTTGGCCACGGAGGCAGTCGACAAGTGTTGAGAAGAAACGTTGTAACTATTTTACATAAATCCCGACATTCGTACGCCATTATCAAACCAACTGCTGGCATACAGGCGTATACTACACGAAAACTGTTAACAGTTTGATTCTTTTAGTTTTTGCCGTGACTGGTGAAGCTGCGCGCAGCCAGTCACATGTTGGCGTGGGTAAAATCCAAATCGAGGTCCTGATAACGAGTCTCCCATTACGAGCATTAACATAAGCGCTTCCCTTTACAGCACGGTTTTCACTGCATGCAATAGCCTAATGTTGTATATCTCGGATAACAGACAGGCTTGACGTAGGCTAGGTTTATTGTTATCTGCAGCTCGTTATCATAAGGAAGTCACACCTATTTAAAAATGCCCTATACTATACGCTTTAGTCATTATTTTTCCGGTTGCTCATCCGTTCTGCGCCAAAATTTTATTCGAAAAAATGTATTAAAATTTCCATTTTACTTGCTATAACACAAGAACTATCTCTGCCATTCAGCGAATGCATTTCGTCATTTTATGTCTTGCTAATAAAGAAATTAATGAAATGAATGAATATGCATACCGGATCTCCAGTCACTGTTCGGTTAGGTGCTCCATCGGTCACTGCATAAGTAGCAATAGCACTAGCAGACGCAACGGCATTTCCATCGCTTGACTTTGAAGAGCCGACAGTAACATCATCGTCGTCAGCATCAGCATCAGCAGCAGCGTCAACATCCGTTACTGGTTGAATCTTCACAGCCGACTGCTGGGACTGCAACCATTCGCCATCGCCACTTATTCTCTCGCAGATTCGTGAAACGGTTTCATTCGCTGTTAAATGATGCACCCGTTCTTGTTCTTCTGAATCAAGCACAACAAAGTCTTTCGTTGTCTCATGCCCTCCAGTTATTTCGTTGTGTTCTTCATAACGGATTTCAACTCCTCCTGTTTTCACATGGCTTGACGGTCTGAGATATTCGTTGACCAGCTGGAAATGCGGGATTTTTGCCACGTGTTTGTCCACCCCGTGGACATTTCCCGGTGTTCTTTCGTCGCCGTCGTAACCTACACGACGAGTTAGCTTCTTCATCTCTGTCTGCAGATTGTTGTAAGCCGCCTCTATCTGTCGGTAAGCCGTATTACTAGCCGCCAGTTCCGAATAGGCGCACTCCAATCTACGACTCAACTGATCCACTTCGGACGCAAGTCTTTCTTGCACGCAGAACATCGATTCCGGATCGCTTTCCACCTGAAACTCTTCCAGCCGTTTCTTATAATTTTTCAGTTCGTCTTTCAGTCGCCTGTTTTTTGTCTCTAATCGGAAAATTTCTGATCGAAGGCGTGTTTCCATTTCGCTGGGGTTTTGCTCTATTTCTGGCTGTTTGGCCCCGAAATGTTCCTCTCCATTCATGTATGCAGAAAACTGACGTTTAGCGCTTTCGTTTTCCGTGACAACTGTTTGCTCACTGTAAGGCAATGATCCACTCTTTTCTGCCAGCTTTGGCTCAAGAATAAGCACATGATCTAAGCAGCTACGAAATTCGATACAATCATTTTCATCGATATTCGGCAGAGCTGCATCGTTTTTGCCGACAAACGGTGTCTCTCTGCATTCAAAATGTTCCACATTTTCCATTTTACCGTTGTTTATTGTCCGGACAGTTTCCTCATTTTCTTGTAGCGTTTTCTCTCGCTTGCACTTCTTCGCTATGAAAATTTTTCTCAGTTCCGACAATTCGCCTTCTTTTGCATCAAGTCTGTCTTGCATCTCGGCTAATCGCTCCTGTAGATTTTCCTCTGAAATGGACGGAAGTGTCCTTCCATATGCGTTTTCCTCTGCGCTAACCAGCCTCGATACAAGCTTCTCAATTTCCAAGCCGAGAATTCGATTTTTGTTTTCGAGAATCTTCCTCTGGTTGCTGAGATGCTCGTAGCTGTTTGTCAGCAGAAGCAGTTCATCTGCTGACAAATAATCTTCGCAGTGACCTTCTCCGGTCTGGAACATCTGACTTTTCGCAAGGTCGCATGTACTTCGCAGGTTCGCCAGAAGAGCTTTGTATTTCTCAGCCGTTTCCTCGTCGCTCCAGTGTAGATTTGTCCTGGTGCCACATGTTTCATAAGCGTCCGATTTCTGGGGCCGACTTTCTAGCCGCGCGAGGAGCATATTCTGCTGTAGCGCTGGATTTTTGCTGAATTTGTTAACTGAATTCGCCACATCTTCATCGGTTTCGTTTCGGAATTTAAAGCTAGTTTTACCATTGTTTCTATCTCTGTTAGCGAAGTCCTTTTCACAACTTTGTAGTCGGTTTTCGACACCGTTTTCAGCTTCATACATTGAATTTAATTTCGCGTCATATTCATCCAAACCTTTCTTTTGTTTGCCTTGCTCGCACGCCATGTAAACTCTAGACATTCCGGCCACATGCTGGATTCTTTGGGTTTCTCCAGTTACAGAAAACAGATTCATTGACGACTTATTCTGGTAAATAAGCCTAAGACATTCCGGGCACCTTGTGTTCAGCACGTGCTGCTTGAAGTTGCGATACTCGTCCAGCAAAGCCCTGTTCTCTCTTTTCAGTTCACGCGACGCCGCGACCAGTCCTCTAACGCTTTTCATAACCACCGACAAGGACTGGTTTCCGTCTTGGTTTTCCAGCGGTAAATCCGCCAAGCGGGTCGGCAACTGCTGATATCCTGTGTGTAGCCAATCTTCACCTGAACTCTCAGTTTGTAGAGAAATTTCGTGGTCTTGGTTTTCTGCCAGCCGTTTAACGCTTTCAATATCAACCGACGAGATATGGTTTTCGTTTTCCAGCGGAGTGTTTTTCAAGCGAGTCGAAAGTAACTGATTCCCTGCATGTAGGCAACGTTTGCCGATTGTTTCGCTTCCATTAGCTGCATGTAGAGGAATAACTGCATCATATCGGTTCTCGATCTCGTTGTCTAACGATGATTTCGTGCAGTCCTGTCCGGGATCGGTCGCTACAATGTCCAATCGTTCGGTCCTGTTTTCTAGCTTTTGCCGGCAATTTGCTGCACAGGTAAGATCTTCTTCTTTGCTGTTGTTGACTTCGGCCTGAACAGTGACAGAGTGCATAGTTACAACATTTATGGCAATCCTAATTATTTGCCACAGTAATGGCAGAAACAAACAAAAAAACAAAACGAATGTTTTGACTAAACAATTACTAGTAAGTATATAAGTAAGTAAGTAAGTACCGTACGTGACGCACGCGTGGCGAAGCGCAGACCCGTCGAGAGCCACAGCGGGACCCGGAAAAACATTCTCGCGGGGCCCCCCAAACATTTTCGCAAGGCCCCTCTGGGAAGAAGTTTTTCAATTTTTTTTCTCAGAATGGTGCATTCTGGTGTACTTTTTTTTTATTTCTGAGCGACAACGCCCTCAAACGTCGCGGGGCCCGAGCACGGGGTAGCTTACCCCCTACGCCACCCTCTCGACGGGCCTCGCGAATTAGTCAATTTTTGTCGGCTAGATTACGCTTACTCCAAAAAGTTAAAAACGGATTTCGACAAAGTTTTGTTTAAAGGCTAAGAAATTGGCATGTTGCAATAAAAATGACTAGATTTTGCTAACTTGGCGGTAATCCGGATACGCGATTAAAAATTAACGCCAGCAAAAATTTTATCGCAATGACAATTAGCGGCACAGTGAAAGCTGACGAGACATAATGACTTAGCACAAAACAGCATTAAGACATCATTGTCAATAGTGCTGGCCACGAATGACTTCGCCGTTTCACAGTCATTAGCGGGTTGACGAACATCAACCACCATGAGACTGAAGCTGTTGTGTGCTGAGCTCAACTTAGCCTCCTGCCCCCAGCGGGACGGGAATGCGTAGTAGCTTACCAGCTACGAGCTGAAGGCTTAGCGTGGATGATTGGGGCGGTGGTATGTCTGCTAGCTGCAAGCCACGGTTCCAACTGTTCGCTGGCTGCGGGCAATGGATGGCCGCATAGTGCGCTGCAGTATCATTAGCTCATGCCAATCAGCTGCCACTTCCGACATTGTAAAGGGCTTCTGGTCACGAGTGTGACTTATGAAACGCTATAGCAAGTATACCTGTATCGTTATAGTTCCGCTGCTTTGATCCGTTTCTTCTTCTATCTTCTGCAATCTCCCGTTCATCACAGCTACAATGTACGAGCAAAGATGTCGGCTTTGAGTGCCCACATCATTAACGTCAACATTATCATCATCATCGCAGTCTGGTTCAACGTGGCTTAAATAATAAGCATTATCTCTAAATCCACGTTATTGGAGTTTTAGTAAAGTCAGCAGAACGTGAATTTAGGCTCCTATATAGCACAAAACGTTAAAAACCTCTAATGCGCTAACCTCTCAAGTGCTAATAATTTAATAAATCGCACATTGCTATTAATAAGCCCAAACGCATGTTACAATATTCTAAATAGGGTCAACACCGGCTCCAAAACATTGACCTGAACCGTGACGTACGAGATCGAAAATGGCTGACCTAGCGTCCTGGAGAGACGTGCAGAATTAGAAACCGAGTTGAGTTGAAGACAGTTGCTGCAGCAGCTTCGCTCCAGCAGTTTAGTGACCTCAACGTTATTGTTCTGACGTGAATGACATATTGCATCGCGTCCTACACATAAGTAAGTAAGTCAATTAATTAATCAACTAGATGCTTGCTGGCAGAGTGATACTGACAATAATAATGTCATATTTCTTAAGTGACGAAAACAGGATTAAAATATATAATAATTCTTGCACGAGTTTTTGAACAATGAACAATGACTACGTTAGGTTTTTAGCCCTACAAAATCTCGAGATTGCTTTGACGGCGAATTTAGTAATTTACTGGCAAACTGACACTAACATAAGTTACATTCACAGATGCGTCACAGATTCACTGTATTTTACTAAACCACGCATATTTTGCATTAAACACCAGGACATAAATAATGGAAAATGTTTTTTGACGTTTAACCGTTAGTTTTGGCATAGGCTATTACTGACTAATGTTATTATTTCAAGACGTGTTTGTTTCTTGATACGTTGAAAAATACACTGTAAACTAAGAAACGCAAAAAAATGTTTACAAAGGGTTTGTTACAACCAGTCTGCAAAAAATAAACTTTTTAAGGGACAAACCTTTCGAATCGACCAAAAGAATGTCGGCGCCATTGATGATAAGATAGTCGCAGAGTGCCTTATGACCTTCGGCTGCCGCCAGCATTAGTGCTGTTCTAAAATCAACATTTCGGTTCAACGATATTACCGTTACCGGGCATGCGAGTACGCTATTATTTCACACCGTGTCATTTCGCACGGTAGTGTAGCATCGATGTTAAGTTGAGGTGGGCAAAACTATAGACTGGCTTCGCGATGATAATTAGGCTGTGATGATGCACTCTTCATATAATAGTCTAAGGTTTCTGACAGATCTGACTTTTTTACCTCTTTCCTAAGTTCGACTTCGACCTGTTGCAAAATAGGTCTATGGCATAAACAAGTAACAACAGAACGAACTACTATGATAATCTTGCAATAGACAATAATCTTGCAATAAATATTAAGACAGTTTGCAATGGTAAAGGCGGGTACAGAACGACGTAGCCTAACTAAACTGAACTGAACTGACATGGTTTAGTTTTTACGCGCGATAGCAGAATGCATCGCGCGTCTTAGCCATCGTCTAGGCGTCCGTCTGTCTGTCTGTCCGTCCGTCTGTCTGCCACACTCGTGATCTGTATCAAAACGGTGCAAGCTAGGATAACGAAATCTTTACTGTTGGCTGCCCCACATACTCTGATTTATCGTGACAAAATTTCGTGCTCCTGGGTGAAGAGGTTCCCTTCGAATGAGAGCGTCAAAGAGGAAGACCCCCCAAAAAGACGTTATTTTGCCGCTATTGGCTCTTCTAGTGTGAAAACGGTTGCAGATAGATACAGACATGCTGCTTATCATAACAAGCACTGGTGACAGGCTTTTAAATTTATCAACATCGATGACCTTGAACGATCTTGAATCGCACAAAAGGGGTTTAAGTGATCTTTTTCCAATTATTTTTGGATGCAGCGCACATTTCAACACTGAATTGCGACGAAGAGGCTGGAGGTAGAAAAAGACAACCTGCGCACGAAATTTTCAGCATTAAACGTAGATTTTAGCAGTTTAAATCCCGACCCCCAGAGTTCAAAGAGGTCGGCGCAGGCGGGCGTCAAAGACAGCTACCCCCCTAAAAGTAGTTATTTTAGCGCAATTATCTCGTGTAGCGTGAAAACGGTTGCAGATAGGCACGGACATGCTGCTTATCATAACAATAACAAGCAGTAGTGACAATCTTTTTATTGGTGTCAATGTCGATAACTTTAAATGACCTTGAACCCCCAAAATAAGGGTTTTAGTGATTTTTGTTGCGATTTCCGGCTGCGGCACACATTTTAAGAGTAAATTGCGCCGAAATGGCTGGAGATGGACCTTGGCAATCTGCATATGACATTTTTTCTACCACAGAACGTACATTTTTAAGAATCTAAGTTTCGATGTCTTAAATTCAAGGAGTCCTCCGTACGGAGGCCTTAAATTTAAGTACTCTTTCAAGATGCTTTAATATCTTATTGCTGTAGACCTACACTGATTGCTAAAGTGGCAGGACCGCTGCTATCGCGCGTCACGTGAACTTTGCTCAAATTACTTGTTGACAACATGACCAATGGGCAAGCAGGGCGAGCCAGTGGGTCATTGTTTAACGTGGCGCAGTCACGTAAGCCACCGACGCCGTTAGACTGTGCCTACTGTAATGCATTATTGCTTGACCGTTGGTCTGTTCGTCAAAAACTAAACCATGTCAGTTTAATTCAGTTCAGTTATAGGGTGTTTACACGATCCAGCAAACGTCCAGCATTAGCATGTGTATTTTGAATACATTTGCCGGAAGTTTGCTGGACGTTTGCTGGATCGTGTAAACATCCCATTACATCGCTCTGTACGCGCTTTAAGAATCAGCAGCCGTGTAGCAAGTAATTACCGTCCGTCGCGATCGGCGTCGTTAACATTTGCAGCGTGTGATAGCAACAGTCTACAGATTGACGCTTGGCCTCTCCATGCCGCGTGCAATAGAGCGCTCCAGCCCCGCTACACATAATTTTAAAAAATTATACAGGGTTAAAATACATTACACCCTACATGCCGCAATCTTAATAGGCCACATTACGGGTTTTGTCCGTCCGTCCGTCCGTCCGTCTGTCTGTCTGTCTGTGCCGTACGGGCTTTAATTCAATAACGAAAACGCGTGAAGACACCAAAATTGCTGTAATCGTTTCTAGGACAGAGGTAAACGATTTGCCTATTCCCAGCCCAGGCCAAAGGATCAAAGGCCAGAAGACGGCCGGAAAATATGCCAGCACTAGGCCGACATTATGTTTTTTTTGCATTGCGTTACAGACTTAACGGTACGCCGATCAGAATAAAATCCTTAAGTTTAACAGCGCACTGCCAGATTCACTTTGCATATCCCGCAGCCATGATAAAGCTAATAAGTAAAAGATAACTTTCACCGGAACATCCGCAGCTAGAAACTGTTGTCGAGATCATGCATTTGTGCTTTTGTATGTAGTACTCTTGAATACGTTAAAACATTACTCTAACGTTCACCGAGCGACCTGCGCAGACTGTCTTTTAGTTTTTTCTCATTCCAGGTTTTCAGTTGTAGTTAGGTTTATTTCTAACTTTGTGAACCGTTGGCCATTTGAGTAAATGGCCATTTTTCATTGAATTGGTTGACTGATAGGCCTTTATTTATTTAGTGTCAAGTTTTGTACCTTGTCTTTGAGGTGTACGGGAACGCCAGCAGACAGCGTCAGTTGAACGCACCCGATGTGGCCGCCGAAACACGCGTGATGCAGCGCTGACCAACAGTCGTGATCTATCGCTTTTATATCAGCCGCGTTCTGCATGAATACATAGTTAGGGTCCAACCTATTTCGCGGAGACAAATGCAAGTTGCACGGGCATTTTTGAGGAAAAACGCAAAATTCACGGAAATTACACGAAAGGTTAAAATTGTTGTAATTGTCCTTGCTGCACGTGCCTAAAGTGAAATGTCAATGACAGGATCCGTGCATATTGTAAAACAGATTTAGCAGCGGTAGGCCTATAGCAAAAAATCAACCAACTGAAGATAGTATGCAAACGTCATGTGTGGATAACAAAACATCAGATATTAAACATCCAGAGATGACCTAAAATTAAGAAAAAAATACAAAAATCTTCGAATTTCACGCGATTTCACAGACATTTCCAATTACACGGACGCCTGCCGATTACATGGATTGTGTCACGTCCGTGTAAACGTGAATTACGTTAGGTTTTATACATAGTCAATCAATCAATCGTTTGTTTGTTTCAGACAACACGGTTTGTGCAAGATGCCGCACTGCTGGAGTAAGTAATATCCCGTTTACACGATCAAGCTGGCTCGACGAGCTGCTGTATGTTAGCTAAACGAGCCAGCTCGATGCTTGCTCGATCGTATAAACGGGGTATAAGCGAGTAGGCATCGCAGTACGAGCTTATACCACTCCAGTGCGATATCGTAATCAAACCACGCTTAGATTGCCTAGGCTACACCGTCGTTTGCTTATTGACGCACGACTGCAGCCGCAAGATCTGAAAACAGTGCCATTGCGAGCCGAGCGTGGTTTAAACATAAAAGAAAAAAGAAGACATTAGTGAGTTGTATAGCGATTACTGCAGTTTTAGCAGGTCGAACTGTTTGATGCCACGCTACGTCACGTCAGGAAGATTGATCCTGCTCCGTCTTTTCGAAAGCCAGTGTCGGGTTAAGATTTTGGAGCCCCAAGCGCACCAAGAAAAATGGAGCGCCTTTCCAAATTTTGGAATTTGCTTTATCGGCTTCACTGTTGTAGATAGGGCACTACAACATGCATTATTATGATAAACGATTATGACGTTGATCATTTTCGTTGCGGACGATCACCACTCGAACCGAAGATAAACTTTTTATGGGGCATCACTCATCAACGACTCCGGCTATTGCGACACATGTCACCACAGTGTAGTCTGTCCGTCCGTCCGTCTATTGGTCTTTCATCTATAATATGAAAACAATTTTTATCAATTAATGATCAATCAAATAATCCGATAAAATCGATGTGTAGCTCTAGTTGTTATTGACCATTACCCGAATCAGCTTATCAGCGAACTCGTAACGAGCGTTTCTCATTGCGCAGTGCAGCGGAGTGCGACCTGAACAGTTACAATATACAGTACACGCAGTACACGGGTCATGGAAAAAAGTTTTTTTAAAACTATTACTGGGACCAATACTAAGCATAAAACATAAATCACCCGACTATTCGAGAGATCTGACTCTTTCCTTTTACTGAAACTTCTAAACGCTATTTAAAATTTTCCTCTTCGATGTTTTCTAACTTTGACGCTACAGCATAGGCTGTTAGAAACTTTATTGTGCATCTCAGTTGTGCACATTTATTGTGTATTATAATATTATACTATATTACAAGGCCTCTTGCTAATACTACTACTATGAAGTATGATGATGATGAGTATGCTCAAGAGGGAAATTTTTGGTGAAAGTTGCGGACAAGTCGAGATGTTTGCGACAAAAACCGTGACAAGTGCGCGATACACTCGTTTGTGTCGCTCTAATGGAATTCAGTCCACAACAAGGCACAGCAAAAGTCTGCGACAAAATCCAAAATCAAAGTCGACGTAATAGAATTTGGGCTCAATGCATCAATCAGTCGGTCAATCAACTGACCGTGAATGTCTCGGACGTTAAGGTCGACTGTATAGCACTGTAGACTGACATCCAGTAATGCCATTAAGCCTTTCGACGCCGCCATGTGCAGGCTGCAGACATACCACATCGCATCCTGTTTGCCTAGACGATGCCAGATTCTTAGCTTAAATTTAATGTTAATCGGATGGAATATTTTTGCGAGACGTTTACCTAATATTAACTACCGTGTATTATATCACTACTTTACTTTTCAGAGAACGTCCACAAATATCCATATAAACTATAATTATTTGTTTTTGGTTTTTCACCAAAAGGCAGGTTTTATGACAATTTTTGCTACCATATGCCACTGGAAAATATACATTGTCCCCGTTCCTGCATTTTGCCGCTGATTGTAGGCTTATAAGAGTATCTATCTGCGTTTGTGGTAGCAATTTCTGTACTAAAACAATAAAACTTACATAGTTACAAAACTTATCAGTACTAATTTATTTACAATTTTCACGCTGTTTTATGTGTGCTGTCTTATAAACTTTATAATTTTGTAAAAATAATTTTCCACATAGGCATTTATCCCAGAATAACAACTACAGTTAAAAGAGCAATATTTTACAACAATCAAGGCCATTTTAGTTTTCTTGAAGCCAAAATATGTCAACTAGACGACTATAATACATACGCCGTAGTGCCGCTGTTGGGATCCAGTTTGGCAGGTTCTAGATTTTTCCTGCCCGAAGCAAGCTGAAAAATTCCTCGCGTAGAACCACGTTTCACTGTCTGCATTAGGTTTTTGTCAGCTTTGCTCCATTCCGCCAGCTCAAACCACAGTAACGTACACTTAATGTATGACATTATAGTATAATATACAATATACTGGGTGGCGCATAAAAAGTGGAATTGTGTGGTTGGCAAAATGATCGAGATGATCTACAGTTAAAAGAATAAACCGGGTACCGGCAAGTCATTTACACAATTTTTTACGCGCGAAAGCAGAATGCTTCGCGCGTCTTTGCCATCGTCTGGGCGTCCGTCTGTCTGTCCGTCCGTCTGTCTGTCTGTCTGTCACACTCGTGAGCTGTATCAAAACGGTGCAAGCCAGGATTACGAAATTTTCACTGTGGGCTGCCCCAAGGTCTTTAGTTTATCGTGACAAAATATCGTGCCACTGGGTGTAGGGGTTTCCCTCGAACGAGGGCGTCGAAGAGGGGTACCTCCCTAAAAAGACGTTATTTTGCCGTTATTGGCTCGAATAATTTGAAAACGGTTGCAGATAGGTACATACATGCTGCTTATCATAACAAGCACTGGTGACAGGCTGTTTGGATTTATTAACATCGATGACCTTGAACGACCTTGAACCCCTCAAAAAGAGGTTTTTAGTGAATTTTTCGCAATTTTTGGATGCAGCGCACATTTCAAGTCTGAATTGCGACGAAATGGCTGGCGATAGACCAAGACAATCTGCATACGAAATTTTCAGCATTTAACGTAGATTTTAGCAGTTCAAGTCCCGACCCCCTAGGTTCAAGGAGGCCAGCGCAGGCAGGCGTCAACGACAGCTACCCCCCTAAAAAGTGGTTATTTTACCGCAATTATATCGCGTAGCGTGAACACGGTTACAGATAGGCACAGACATGCTGCTTATCATAACAAGCACTGGTGACAGGCTTTTTAAATTTATCAACATCGATGACCTTGAATGACCTTGAACCCTAAAAATATTGATTAACGTGATTTTTGGGCAATTTTTGGCTGTAAAAGAGTGAATTACGACGAAATGAATGGAGATAGACTATGATTACCTGTGAGCAGGAACTGCTATAGGCTTTCGCGCGTCTCGTGAGCTTTGCTCAAATTACTTGATTTCCACCTCATACAAAGTCTGCTTTTGCACTATTTGAGGAAATCAGATGAAGCATAACGTGTGAAAATGAATGAAAAACGTCGATAAATTCTATCTATCCTAATCTTACAACTTTTTTCAAAGGGGAGTCAAAAATTGCCTGAAAATGTAGCGCATTAGACGAAGGATCTTTGGAGCCAAAGGGAGTAGCTTCATGAGACTTTGCCACGTGACGTGCTGCTAGATGGGGGTGATAACGCGGGTACAACTTTTAGGGGGCACCGCCCCCTTAAAATTTGGG
>Ga0209367_1001072_pt1 | contig 32063 bp, 25 predicted proteins | sample WorMetLIZISLAND2_FD_187412 | JGI IMG/M metagenome (GOLD analysis project Ga0209367, IMG submission 187412) | Marine gutless worms symbiont microbial communities from Max Planck institute for Marine Microbiology, Germany - Olavius geniculatus... ...
TCCGCCTTCTTCGAAGAAGAAGCCGTTGACCGCTACCTTTATGCCTGGGTGAGGACTGGTGAAGGACTAGCGCCCCGCCGGTTTTCAAGCCAGAATTTCTATGTTCCCGGGGTAAAGCTCCGCTACCACTCGGCCACCGAGCTCCATGGATGAGCTCGGAGTAGAAGGCCTAGTCAATCATGACTACGGGTCTTTATTTTTTGATCATGCTACAGACATAGTGCACAGTAGGACGATGATCTCTAGTCCGCTCAGCTTCATACTTACTTTTGGATACTACCGGTATCGTTTAAGCGATTGAGTACTCGTAAGATACTTTACCGAATACTCAGACATTACAATATTTTTATTTGGCCCATCACCAATTATATTTATGTTTCCTATCTATGGTCAAATTGCTGTCATGTCTGAATTAAATATGGCGGATGGTGACAGCTTAAATGAAGTTAATTCTGACCGTGAAGTTGACGCAAATGCCGCCGACGCCGATATAGACGACGATGACGTGATTGCAGCTAGGTAACAATTATTTGGTTTGTTTAAAACTAGGCCGTCTTATCGGCCGTAACCGGTATGCTTGAAAACCGCAGGACACCGCAGGACTCCATAGAAAGACCGCAGGACACATAAATAATAACCGCAAAATGATTTTTAGACGTGAAAACAAGACTTAACCTTTTAATAGTTCAGTAAACAACAGCAGCGTTGTGGCATTGTCTTCATTTGGTATTGTTGTGCGTATGTATGCATTACAGCCAGGATGTGGGTAGCCTGCGGAAAAAGAACAAGAAGAAGAAGCGTGGGAAGGCACAGAATACGAGGACTTCGAGCGGTGATTCGGATGTTGCGTTGAACATGACAAACAGCGCTTCTGAGTTAGTGCAACCTGACATTCCCCCATCACGTGCTGCCTCTAAAACTACCTCTTCTCCTCAGGTCTGGTTTTTGATCGTTTATTTGAAAGTTCATGCAACACAATCTAGCTGTTACATTGTCTTTGTGTAATTTGTTTGATTTTTAATGTAATACCTAGCTTTTTGTTAATTCAGCAACTAGTGCCAACTACTTTGTGAGTCCATGTAGATGATCGAGTTGTCATAAACTGTTCAAAATATTAGAAAATTTTCCTCTGTCACTGTCACACTCTGTGAAATATTTGTAGTAGTGTAATTACGAAAAATAAGGATTCTGCCATTCACGAAACCTGTCACTGTACTACTTTGGAATCAACCAGCATGTGTGTTTGTATGCTGTTCTGAATGTATTCATGCTATTCAGGATGCATCGAAACTGAAGGAGATACAGAAGGCAGTAGGCCTTTTGTCGATGAATGCACAAACTCCAAAGAGCATGGAAGATGCCCGTCGGAAGCACTATCAGTTTTGGGATACTCAACCTGTTCCTAAACTTGGTATGACATTCATACTAGTGTTTACAGTTAGGGATGTGACGAAGTTCGTATTTGCATTCGACAGCATGCAAATATTCAACAACTTTATGGCTGTTTGATATTCGACAAATAGTTGGGGGCGTTTCTGGTGAAAACGAATATTTCATTTTATTCAACTTGATTGAACTTGATTGAATTTTACGTAGGAAATACTGACAATGAAGAGAACACAGCACTCTGGATGTTTCATTTTCTTAATTGAACTGAATTGGTTGAACTTGCTTTAGATACTAGTGCTGATTTTCACTGACTGAACACTGAACAACTATATTTGGATGTTTCGCTTTATTCAAATGCTGGTGTAGAGAAGTTGTCTTGAGGCTGAATAAGTATTCGCATTCGTTATTTGATGAATAGTAAAGTTAACATTCGCATTCGACGAATACGAATATTTTTTCGCTTTGTTACATCGCTGTTTACAATTCTGGGATCGATTTCTCCATTCCAGGATTTGGGAATGAGAAATTTGTAATTTCAAGATTCCGTTTTTGGGATTAGGTTTACAGATTGGTCATTATTTAATATCCTTATATACCGTAGTAGCCCTACTCAACTTAATTCATGCTTTGGATGCGCGATAGGAAAAATAATTAAGTCGTTAAGGACTTGGGAGTGACTGTGTAACTTTGGCCTACAGTTCAGAACAAGAACTGGACAATTGTGTGATTATGCAGATTATTAGACGGCTTGATTTGTTACTCTGTCATCTGTTACAGTTGAAAAATATTATTAAACGAATGTTTTTGTAATCCTAAAATGCTGTGATCGGGATGCTGCCAATTGACGAAAATGGCCTGGATCATGAGATTTGGGATCCCAGGATTGCAATCGTTAATTGATACTGTAGTGTCACGAATACTCAATTTAAAGTGTTTAATTTGAGTTGGCACTTAAGTCGAAGTGACACTGATTTGTTGGAGATTGTGTGCTAGAATGTGTGTTTACACATACGCACCTGTTTGATTGTATCTGATGTATGTTTCAGATGAAGATATATGCACAAATGAGCCTATAGAGGGTGATAAAAGTCTGGAAGAGTTACGCCAGGAACCGTATAGTCTGCCTGCGGGTTTCTGTTGGGATTCTTTGGACATTGACAACCCTATTGTGGTCAGTAATATCTGAAAAATACAAGCTGTAATGCATAAATTGAGTATAAATAGTGCACTACTAATCACATATATGTTATGTCCAAAATAATTAACATCCATTTTTTGCTAGTAATGTGCCAAAATTGTATATATAATATGCTTTTGGTGAGTGAATGACATCTGGTAGCAGATAGTTGTGACTTAATTTTGTGTGCTGTTGTGTGCTGTTTGATGTCAATATATATATATATATATATATATATACTGTATATATCTGTTCATTTTAAACCAAAAAAATTTTTTCGTGCACGATTGATCTATATGTGCATGGTGAGCCAGTCTCAGAACTTCTCACCATCATGTACACCAAACAGACTAGCCGTATGACAGTTGTTTAACAGCATGCAGATTAATTGTACTCTAGAATCCATAGTTATAGTTTTGTAGTGGCGTCTTTCAGCTGTGATGTTTTTGGTTCTGGTCTTCTCATAAAGTGTTCAATATAGCTGTTTTTTTGCAATATAACAAAAAGGTGCACATTTCACAGAAGACAAAAGGAAGCTCATGTCATTGTCAGAGCTACAGAATAACTGAGAGCATCACCTGTCATATAGGATCACAGGTCAAGAGCAATTGAAGGTTGAGCTTACCTCAGTGGTTTGTTATAATCCAAGATGGTTTTGTCTGTATTTTTTTTTTGTGTATTTGAAATTCCAACTTAGTTAGGAAGACATCTTTTTGCTCATTGCAGTTTAGTTAATCGATGTGATTATTTTTCAGCATTGGATGCAACATCATGTTGCACTTGCGCCTGTGCTGTTGGTAGCTGAAGGAGGTATACACGTTGCTGAATGAAAACTACGTGGAAGATGATGACAATATGTTCCGGTTTGATTACTCTCCAGAGTTCCTGCACTGGTCAGCGGATTCTTTCATTTACCAGTCGTGCTTTAGTGAACCAAACACTGAACATTGAACAGTCCAGGCTGTGTTTCATAGGTCCTATATGCTTATTTAAAAAATTTTGACGTCATGTTTTTATGTCCAAAGTCATTAAAGTATTCATGGTTTTTACTGTTTTCAGAATAAGAATCTGATGTTACTGTTGAATTATCAGTTAATTAAAATGCCTTTATTGAGAGCCATATGTGAGCTGAAGCACTGAAGCAAGTGATACATTTCTAGCTTTGGTTTGCCGTTCAGAGATTTTCCTCAGTTGAATCTATGCTTTGTGGTATCAAATCGAGCAGTGGGCAAGTGCTGATTTGCGGAATCAATTAATAATGCTCTTTATGTCTATGATATCGCAGGAGTTAGATCGGAATTTGAAACTTGTGCATGTACATATGCTGTGGTAGCCTTTGATTCCATACATTACAAAGCACTTTTTGATGTTAATTTGCTGAGATCTGCTGTGTGTAATTTTTACGCGCGACAGCAGAATGCTTCACGCGTCTTAGCCATGGTCTAGGTGTTCGTTCGTCCATTCGTCACACTCGTGATCTGTATGAAAACGCTGCAAGCTAGAATCACAAAATTTTTACTATGGGCTGCCCCAAGGAATTTTGTGACAAAATTTTGTGCCTCTGGGTGAAGGCATTCCCCCCTTAAAAAGACGTTACCGTATTTTGCCGCTATTGGCCCGTCTGTTGTGAAAATGGTTGCAGATAGGTACGGACATGCTACTTATCATAACAAGCACTGGTAAAGGGCTTTTTAGATTTGCCAATATCAGTGACTTTGAATGACCTTGAACCCCCAAAATAGAGTTATTTAGTTATTTTTTTTGCAATTTCCGACTGCAGCGCACATTTCAAGACTGATTTACGACAAGATGGCTTTAGATAGACGAAGTCAACCTGCATATGAAATTCTCAGCAATAAACACAGATTTTAGCAATCAAAGTCACAATGCAATTCCCTAGGTTGAAGGAGGCCTGCACATCTACTCCCCTAAAAGTTGTTATTTTACCGCTATTGGCTCGAATAGCATGAAAACAGTTGCAGATAGGCACAGATATGCTGCTCATCATAACTAGCACTAGTGACAAGCTTTTTAATGGTGTCAACACCAATAACCTTGAATGACCTTGAACCTCCAAAATAGGGGATTTTAGTGTTTTTTTGGCAATTTTCGACTGTGGCACACAGTTCAAGAGTGAATTGCGCCAAAATAGCTGGAGATAAACCTGGACGGCCTGCATATGAAATTTTCAGCATAGAATGTACATTTCAACAATCTAAGTTTCGACCTTCCAATTTCAAGGAGTCTCTGATGCAGAGACCTCAAATTTGGGTGCTCATTCAAGATTATTTTCTAGCATGCTGTAGACTGATTGCCCAGATGGCAGGACCACTGCTGTCACACGTCACGTGAGCTTTGCTCAAATTACTTGTTATTACGTTGTTACTGTTATGTAATTTTGTGCCGTTTTATAGTTTTAGGCTTTGTATCTTTACCTTGTTTTCTGTCTTGAATTAGGTGTTACTTCTTGGTGTAATGAAGTTTGCTTGATTGATGAATGTTTCAGTCTGTATTTATCCCCAGCGTTGTTTATGCTTCATTGTCTATGCTCATTGTGCGGCGAGATGTGGTTGGCATAAGTGTGGTATGAAATGTCATGTACAGGGCTCTACAGCCGCCGGGTTGGACCCGTGACTGGCACATCGGTGTTCGAGTGATCAAAAGCAAGAAGCTGATTGGCTTCATCAGCGGAGTGCCTGCAAATATCAGGGTTTACAACCAGTGAGTGACAGTAGCTTACTTAGCTAACAAATCTGCAGTAGATTTTTAGTGTTTCTATTGGTGCTGATAACTTGAGCAGTCTTGAATTTTAAGTTTTTTTTTAAAAATCAAGACCATAGAAATTCTGAAATTGGACGTAGTTGCTGAAAAGGTCACGAATTTGGCTAGTTTCTGTGTGATGAACTAAGTAGTTAAGTCATTACTTTTTAAGATGTAATTTTTGTTTTAAAAGTACCGTACATTAGAATCGGTGACATATTTCACTTGATTATGTTAGTTAATATTTCAGTGATATATTACACTTAATATACCATGTGTCACCTACATGGTCATATTTGACTTACAGCAATAGGTCATGAAATGAGTACTGAAGAAGTAAAATTGAACACTAATCGAAGGTGTCATAGGCTGTTGTTTAGTATGTGAAAAGTGACTGACATGAGTGACGGATGATTTGTGTGATGCTTGCAGTCATCAGAGGATGGTGGAAATCAACTTCCTGTGTGTACACAAGAAGCTGCGCTCGAAGCGTGTAGCTCCAGTGTTGATACGTGAGGTCACACGGCGGGTCAACTGCCGAGGTATCTTCCAGGCAGTCTACACGGCTGGCGTCATTCTTCCAAAGCCTGTTGCCAGTTGTCGGTAATTCACCGCAAAGTCAATGATTGCATTCTTTTCAAGAATCATATCGATCTAGATCTAGACAGATTTGTTAGATGAGATCGGTGATAGAGAATGCTTTGTTTATGTTGGATTACTTTTTCCATTTTTGCAGATGGCTGCAGTTTTTTTTACAATAACGGGGCATGGCTTATTAAAAATGTTTTTTCAAAGTCATGTTTTTCTCAGACGTCTCTAAGGAAATCTCTATCTGATTTAGAACACACACAAAATGGTTTGCTAACACATTGCTATCCACATCACTGTTGGGATATTGGTTTTTTTGTTTGGTGCTGCTGGTTGGGCAGTGGAAAGGTATCTGGCATGAAAACCCACTTCAGCATTCACCGAAGGTCATTCCTCTGGGACCTGGCATAACTTACAGGGTGGGCTAAAAAACGTGCCACTTTACTTTGTCCATATCTTTGCCAATTATTGACCGATTTTCTAAATTCTTTCACTGGCACACTCTGCAGACAATTTGCGATATGTGATTATTACAGATCCCACCACACTGTAAATGCGTCTCTACACTACCTTGTGATATATCAATAAAATAGGCATATATAATGATAATAACAAACATTTTGGTAAAATTGAAAAAAAACACTTCAGACCAACATTGCAGTGAATGGTCTGTATGACACTGAACTGTGTGGGTATAACGTAGTCTAGTGTCGTACGAATCATTCATCGCAATGTTGGCCTGAAGCATTTTTTTATTTACAGCCAAACCTATTTAATATCACATCTGTGGGACTGCCAGAACTGTGTGATATTAACCGAAGTTGACATTAAAGGAGTTACCATAGTAGTCCAACTAGAAGTAATATTACGACGACAGCTAAGATCACTGCTAAGAATGAACAGGCTGGGCTGCAGTCTAGCTGCAGGTGGGGGTGGCTGTAGGTTGTCTTATCTGTCATCACTCTGGCCTACATACAAAGACTGGTTTGTTTGCTGCTGCTGTGATTGCAGTAGCTGAGCAATAGACAGCCACCCACCGTGCAGGTAGACCAATGACCCGCATTCCATTCACACACAGGACTGCTGCCTGCCGGGCATGCCAGCTGTTTATGCCCGCCGACTGGTCTACTTTGTGATATTAAACGGGGCAATTAAGGCCATCGGACTTAGAAACGTGTTGACATTAAGCGATATGTGATAATAGGCGGAGTGACAATAACCGGAGTCGATGCCCTTTGATTACTACAGGCGTTGGCTGGGGATAAAAATTTATGTGATAATAAGCGGATTGTGATATTAAACCATGTGATATTAAACGGGTTTGACTGTACCTAAATTTTTGTTATTATTGTTAGTTCTTGCTTACATTTTTATTTCACAAGGTAGTGTAGAAATGCATTTACCGCGTGGTGGGATATATAATAATCACATTATTGCAAATTGTCTGCAGAGTGTGCCAGTGAAAGAATTTTAAAAATCGGTCAATAATTGACAAAGATATGAACAAAAGTAAAGTGGCACGTTTTTTCGTGTCCCACGGTGTAGTTTATTAGCCCAGTTAAATAGATGTAGAACTCTGCATATTGTGACACATTGTGTCTGTGACAATAGCATAATGCAGATGAATAATGTTGAATCAAGGATGGCGTATAAAGTTGCAGCAGTATTTGTGATGTCCCATTGAATTATGACCACTGCAATCTTTTGCAGGCATAGTGTACTTTTTGTTTTTTGTAAATAGGTACTGGCATCGATCGCTGAATCCGCGGAAGTTGATCGACGTAAAATTTTCTCACCTGAGCCGAAATATGACAATGGCACGTACACTCAAGTTGTACAAACTGCCAGAGGTAGGCTGTTATAATGTTTGTTTGGTCTGTAAATACGAGCCATTCATGCGAGCTATATAGAAAGGCGTGTAGACCAACCAGATGGCAGAATCTTATTTCATGAATTTTCATCAGCAGTAGACGCTTTAATTTCCTACAGTTACACATTACTTAATGAACACTGGCACAAACTCTAACTACTGACCCTATTCCTAACCCTAACTGACCCTGACTGTAAAAACTTGGAAAATGCGAGAGTCGTAATTAACTTTTTTCACTCACTTTTACCTTTTTGCAACATTTAATCACAAGTCAGACATATATTACCTCAAAAAAATTAATTATGACAGCAAAGAGAAAAAGTTGTAAAACGTTTGCATGCACGAGGACTCGAACCCGCGATTTTTTGGACTTTTTCTCGGCAGAGCTGTATTAATTGTGCTATTTATGCTAGCGCCTTATAGTCGTACTGTACTGTACTATACTATAATTACCGGGTACCAGCCTACTGACTGCCTATTGGTCCACATGACATTCTTATATAGCTGTCTAGAGTTGCTAGTCTGTAAATTGTCTATTTCCACCATCTGCCAGTGGATGGAGCCACAGACATTATGTTTTTCTCATCTCTACTGGAGGGCGTTTGGCATTTGTGTGTGTTTTTGCTTGGATGATATCTGTATATATCTGAATGGATTTTCATCAGACTTTTTCTGTTTGAATGTTTCAAAGTGAATTACAACTGATTACATTACACCATAGCTGCATTGTAATTACTGTGTAATTAGGAGATGGTGATATTGATATATCTATTGGACTGCTACTTTTGATTTTTCTTAATCGCCCATTTTTCCAGATTTACTTTAGTTTAGGGCAGGTTACCCAAAAATGAACTTTGGAAATTCGCCCCTGCAAGACTTACGGGACAGAGTTGTTGTATCACGTAACCAGTGGTTTTCTTGAATGAGATAGATTGTGTATTGCGACAAGCCTGTTCATTGCTTTGATGCAGAGTTCCTCATATTTACTTCTGTTTTTTTGCCTTCGCCAATGTAGTGGTTGGAGGCATTATGTTTCCAGAGTGTTTGTGCGTCCATGAGTGAGTCCCAAACAAACGTTATGTCTTGGGTATTTGTCGACGGAATTTGACCAAACTTTCACCACTAATGGACTTAAGGGCAAGGATGAATGTATCAAATTTTGGGGTCAAAACGTCTAAGGTCAAGGTTACAGTGGGGTCAAATATACCCCAAAATGCACTTTTCTGTCTTGTAGTTGTCACATGTTGGCTGAGGCATAATAGTTGATGGAGTCATAACCAACATCTAGTTCTGTTCTGCAGTGTGATAAAATTATGACTTTTGATGATTGTTTTTTCTTAGTATTATTGCTATTGGTTGACAGTAATATTTGCATTTTCTTTTATCTAACAAGATTTCCTTTTTGTTTGAATTTTGCAGACCCCGAAGGTAGCTGGATTCCGTGTAATGACACAAGCAGATGTGCGTGTGGCTTTCCGATTGGTGTCTGAGGTACGTAATCTTGGCCTCGTCAGTCTGTATTTTAGCGTGTGCATTTTGATTACGGTACGTGCAGCATGCTAATAATGCCCTGGGTCTTAGAATGACTTTTGGTTTGACCCTTTGCTGTCTGTCTGTCCGTCGTCCGCATGTCACGGATGTACTGTGGCTAAATGGTGCATGTTAGGGCCTAGGTTGCTATTGATCACTAATAGGAAGTCGCATATTTCATGTCAGATTAGATGGAAATTGTTGACGTTGGATGATCTTGAAGGCTGTTATGTGCTTTTTTGACCGAAAACTGGCTATATTTCGGAAACAGTGAGAGATACAGCCTAGGTTACTATTAATCACTAATAGTACTTGGCATACGCCCTTTCAGGTGAAATGAAAATCATCGATCTTGGATGACCTTCAAGGTCAGTGACAGCTAGTACGGTCGGCCTCACCCTAGCGTCAGCTGGGTTTCTTGTTTATATTATTTCCCATGATGTAAAGTAAAAAAACTGCAAGGTCGAGTTACAGCATGAAAGTCGAGTCACAAAGAAAGTGTTTATTTTTTTCGCAGACACTGTCATTATCATGCACTTACTGGCAATTGTCTGATGTGCACAGTATCTTGGCACGTTTAGTCTGGCGCCTGTATTCACAGAGGAGGAGTTCTGCCATTGGTTTCTGCCACGTCAGGGCATCGTCGATAGTTACGTTGTGGAGGTAAACTGCTTCATCTTGCTGTCATCTGTTTACACTACAGAAGAAGAGAGAAGATTTTGCATAGGCACTAGGCAGCGAAGCTGAACTAGGCCCGTTGCGTGGGAGCTCATCCCCTTGGCGGCACTTTGAGCCGGCGAGGACGGGGCCCAATTAAGCTAGCATACAGCCCAAGTCGGCCGGATGGCCGGCTCAAATTAACAGCCAGCGCTTTTAACCGACTGAGTCAGTATACCTGCAATCCTGGCTAACAGGGCCTATTGTTGCGCAGAACTCGCCGTTTCTTCCCTAGCGATGGCCTTGACCACCACCAGTACTCATTTTACCATCCCACGGAGGGTAGAAGGCTGAGTCGACCTAGTTGGCTGACTCCGTACTGTAGACAGTCACCCATCTAAGTACTAACCGGGCTCGGCGTAGAGTAACTTCGTTTCATCTGAGACGCGTTACCAACTACGCCATGCCACCAACCTAAGAAGGGTGGGATCATTCACCGCAATGTTGATCTTTAGTGTTTTCCTTCATTTACTTGGATGTTTGTTATCATCGTTAGGTTTTCTTACATTTATGTTTGACAAGGTAGTGTAAAGACGCATTTATGGTGTAGTGGGATATGTAATAATCACATTATTGCAAATTGTCTGCAGAGTGTGCTAGTGAAAATTTTTTTAAATCAGTCAATAATTGGTGAAGATATGGACAAAAGTAAAGTGCCACGTTTTGTATGGCCCATGGTGTATATTATCTGTGAATTTTCTGCTAGCAGTGAAGCATTATGATTAGTTTTTAGCCATTTCTTGCTTTCATTATTTGTTGCTGTTGGTTGGCACTAGAACGGCATTTTCTCAGCCTGAAATAACCTACTCTATCAGTTCCTGAAAGTTTACTTTTGAGTGTCTGGTAGGGCTGTGCGCTGTGGCTGTATGGCAGCTTTGGTTACCTGATCCGTTTCTTAGCATGTTTCCCGTACCCGACCCATACTCATGCCACTTTACTCCTACTCTTGGGTAGTGGGTGTGGGACCTTTACTTTATCTGTGCACATTTACTCTGCAATAAATTGCAATCAATTACCACTGAGTCTTGGCATTGATGTTATTGTAATAATAACAAGTAATTTGAGCAAAGCTCATGAGACGTGCGATAGCCTCTGCAGTTCCTATTTGCCGGTTGTCCAGGTTCATTTCCAGCCATTTCGGTGCAATTCACTTTTAAAATGTGCTTTACAGTCAGAAGCGTGGCTCGGTAGTCTTAACGGTAACGTGCCAGACTTGTAATCCTGAGGTCACTCAGGGGCGCAGGTTCGAATACGCACCAGGACACTGCCGGGTAACGACCTTAGGCAAGTTGTTCACACACGTGCCTCTGTCACCAAGCAGTATAATTTGGTACCAGTCAAAGGGCGGTGATGCCCCGAGGCTGGGAAGGTAACCGTAGGTCTGGCGCTGCACTGGCCATGCGTTACGGACTCAAGTGGTTTATCCACCTACAGGCTCAATGGCCGTGAGTGGGAGATGAGCACCCCGCCTACGCCTCAGCTGGGGCATGGCTCCTTTTACCTTTACCTTTATCTGTGATGTAGATTTTCATAAGACTAACATGCCCATAGTGCAGTGACATCTTAATCATCTGTTTTGAAGCAAACATTTTTGTTTGCCTGCAATACTAGTGTGCACTACTGTGCATGTTCGTGATTTACTTTAGTTGGTAATGTTGTTTGGTGTCACATCAACGAAGTTATTGACACTGGGCTCATTAGTATGGTACTTGGATGCATGACTGTCAGATAGGCAAACCATCTTAATATGTAATCAGCCTTTTAGGTCAACTCAATTTGGTCATTCCTCTGTGGTTAGATGAAATGAGTAGCATAGAAAGCTTTGGCAGCAGGCAAACTGCAATGCGCTAGCCTCGTATCCAACTGTCCATAGTCTGGCAGTGTAAAATGGTGTTCAGCTGAATGCCAATGAAATGGAGATCAGCACTACTCTATGTGCCACATGATTCACGAAGGACTTCACATTACATTACGTTATGCATGTAATAGCTGACAAACTGTGTACGATTTTTTAGATGATGATACTGCGAAGAAGTTATCAAAGAAAGACAAGAAAAAGAAGAAGGCTGAAAAGGAAAAAGAAAAGGAAAAAGAGAAAACCGAGAAAGAAGCAACAACAAAAAAGCCGTCAAAAATGGTTGAACTTTTTTTTACTGTGTTGAAGACTTAAACTGGCATTACTTTGTTAAAATATTTGCTTTTTACTTAAACATTGTTGTGTAATTGAAATGTGTTTATTATTATTTATATGGTTCGTTCTTTGTTATCATATTGGTGCTCACTGTTGCTGCATGTGCTAGCATTTGATTAAAAATGTGCATTTGCTTTCTTGGCATTTTAGTTTTCTGGCTGTTAATGATATATATTATTATTAATTGTATTTCGTGGCATCACTCAATGTTAATGATTTCACTTATATCTACACAGTTCTCTACAGCGTGATCTGTCTGCTTGTCATCTGTCACATTCATCCACTTTATTTAGAGGTCCATGACCATGGTCAAACTCACTTGTGATATTTATGTAGACCTCAATTAGACATTTCATTTTGTATATATAATATGTTAATTTTTTGCTTTATAAATGTATGAAAATCATGTCTGAGTATAACGAAAAATGGCGCTACGTTACGTTATGCTGAAAAATCTGATCTTGGCAAGTGACCGGAAATGACATCAATGGTTGAGCACAGTCAGTGTTTACCAATTAATTTTAATATTTTTAATGACAAAAAATACTGTGTCGCATCACAACTGCAGCAGTATGTACGTAGAAAATGTTATTTTATAATGCTTATGTTTCTATGCATATTTTACGTTGATGACGTGTTCAACTGCTGATGTCATCAGCCTGTCAACATGGCGGTTTTTTTCTTGGCATTTTCCTAGATCGTCGATTTCAAATGTAAGTTTCTCCGTGTTGACAAAACGCTCATCGCCTGTATTACTGTTGAAAGTATCAGAAAGTTATGCTGTTATAGGAAAATGGATAAAATGTATATATGTTAATTTTGGGGTCTATGGACCTTTAAGGTGTTTGACAGATTTTCATGCCGTTTGGCAGGCATAGATGCACTTGAGAGGTTTGGTTTAATGACACATCATTTTTGGTAGGGTCTGACCTCCAGGAGAAAGTGAGATTTGAGTGCTGAACGCCAGCCCAAACATGCTGCTGCCTGGCAAATAGATATGCGATTACTTTGGTTCTTGTTGTTAATGTGTTAGGCCCAGTTGATTCGGGAACAGCAAAGGCTTCGTGAGCAAGAGGAGGAACGGCTGAGAAAAGAGGAAGAGGAACGCATTCGTAAAGAGGAAGAAGCTGAGAGACTGAAGGAAGAAAAGGTAAATTAAAGAAAAATGACAATTAAATATTAGTTCTGTTTGTGTCTTATTTATGCTTATTCTTAATGCATTTTAACATTTGAAAGAAGTTATCAGACAAAAAATTGTCTGGCAAGCAAACAATTTGAAATTTTGGAGCAACTGTCTTCTTTTTTTCTCATTGTTTGCTAGCCACATCTGGCTAAGTTTGTCGTCATTTATGTGATCTTCACCACCAGGTTCTGATACAAGTCTTAGACAGTGTGACAGTTTGACATTGAGACGTCAAGTGCTGTATTATTGCCATCGTTGTTTGCTCATTTATTTATCAGGAACGCATCGAGCGTGAGCGGAAGGAGCGAGAGAAGCAGAAGAAGAAGGATAGGATTCAGCGCCAGAAGGAGCAAGGTACCTACTTAACGGCCAAGCAGAAGGAGGACATGCGGCGAGCACATCAGATGCTGGAAGCCCGCGGACAACACATAGGTACTTGAACAGTTTTGTGGCTTGGTGGCTTAGTGGTTAGGACACTGGACTTACGATTTAAGCTTCGTTTGTTTGACACTTCCTACACCATGGTCCATAAAAAATGTGGCACTTTACTTTTGCCCATATCTTCGCTAATTATTGACCGATTATTAAAATTCTTTCACCGGCACACTTTGTGGACAATTTGCAATAATGTGATTATTATATATCCCACCACATCATAATTGCATCTTTACACTACCTTGTAGTGTAAAATAACTAACGATATTAACGAATATCTAGGCAAATGGAAAAAAAACACATCAGATCAGCATTGCGGTGAATGATTCGTATGACACTAGACTGTGTTAGACCAACACAGTTTAGTGTCATACAGACCATTAACCACAATGTTGATCTGAAGTGTTTTTTAGTTCATTTACTAGAATGTTTGTTTGTTATTATTGTTATGCATTCGTATTTCATTTATATTTCACAAGTTAGTGTAGAGATGCATTTATGGTGTTGTGGAATATACAATAACCGCATTATTGCAAATTGTCCGTAGAGTGTGCCAGTGAAAGAATTTGAAAATCGGTCAATAATTGGCGAAGATATGGACAAAAGTAAAGTGCCACATTTTTTATGGACCATCCTGTATACTATGATGGATGACTGTCTGCAGACAGGTAAACAGTCCTGGTATATAATTAACACCAAGGTCAAATTAACCGTGTATTTCTTTTTGGTAGGTAAATCAAGTACCAGTCTGCTTGAGCAAAGGTGGGCATTCATGTTCACCTGTGTCAGATGGCATGTAGTGCTGTGTGATTTTATATGGCAGATGATCATCCACAGCTCAGAGATAGGTCTCCTGTGAAGAGTTATACCATTTAATTATTAATTATTTAACCGTGTAAACAGTCTTAAGACGTCTGGGCACATAGTGGGTATTATTGTGCAAGCCTAACCAAGCAGTGTGATTTAAGTTTCACCTTTTATTTTCGTTTTAGTTTCTGTCTCGTTTTTACCGTGTAATTTAAGTTTCAGTTTCGTTTCCGTTTTGAAGGATTTTTTCGTTTCAGTTTTACACATATCCATTTCAGTTTTCATTATCATTTTTACTCGATCAGATGCGGTTTGAATCAGAAACAAACTCGCAGTATAAAACATGAGAAAATAAAGCGTATAGGCCTGCAAGACTTTGCTTTGTAGCTAGAAGCAATCTGTGATCGTTTGTTTGAAGCAACTTTGAATGACTGTTATACTTTGTGCTTTCAACAAATTCTGCCCATTGCTCTGAATGCAACTGATGCAGATGAATGAAATAGCTCAGTTTGCTTTCCGCTAGTTTTCCAACTTGTCCATCAGACCATGACAGAATTCGTTGCTCATGCACAGCGCTAAATTTTAGCATCAAATGAAAAATATTCCTATATAGGCGCTCGTGTTTTCGCCCACAGATCACGTTCGTTACAGCTCAGTGACACAGCAGTGAAACGTTAGACTAGGTGTCAGCCACTATTGTAGGCTACTGCTGATGGTCGAATAACAAGCTTCGGCGTCGGCGTCTGTTAGTCACTATTAGTTGTATGTTTGTCTTTTCTGGATGATGCCTTCAGCGATTGAACAACACTATTTCTAGATGATTGATGGACAGAGCAAAGAATTGGAAACACAACTTCGCCAGCTTTTGATGCAGTCATCAAGATACTGCACTGCCAGGCTGCAGTTGTTATCACTGACCAGTCAGATATGACAGTGTCATTAGATCTGTTTGACGTCTTTCAGTCACGCTCTCGGCGGCCACTGCATGCGCCTAGAACTCTTCTCCAGACAGACGGGTGCTCACTCACAGACTGACTCACTCACTGCTGTCGTTAACACTATAGGCCTACTGACATCAGGGACCGTGGGATGCCACACAGTGATACAGCTGGTGTTAATTACACTAGCATATAATCAGCCATTGCAGTCGACGATCAAGTAAGATTAACGTCTCTTGCCAACTTGAAATGCATTGTCAGGTCATTTCAGTTTCCATTTTTGGCTTTTCCATTTTGTTTTATTATCGTTTTGGACTTTTCTGTTACTGTTTCGTTTCCGTTTTTACTGACATTTTCGTTTTTGTTAACGGAATCCGTTTTAGTCCATTTTTGCACGTTTTTGTTTCCGTTAACGTAAATTACACTGCACCCAAGAACACTAAAATCTTTGTTCTATAGCTCTGGAATGGGTATCCCATAAAGAGCTACATACAGCTTTTAACAGCAGTTTGTACCGGACTAGAGTTGTGCTTAATGTGTGCATTTTGTTAGCACAAGATGGCACAACGGCAACTCAGCCGGAGGCAGAACGACCAAAGAAGAGAGTTGTATATACAACAAAGAAAAAGAAGCCGATGACCATTCAACAAGATACGGAAGCTCCAGCAGGTTGACTCTTTGTTGTTTAGTATTGGTTAATATGATTTTTAGCAGTACTTAGTTACTACTTATTATTCGCATGTTTGTCATTAACCAATAACCACAGTATCTAGACTCAACTCTATGAGAGAACAGACTCAGTTTTTTGTTGTGCTAATATAAATACTTTTGATCACTAAACTTTTTATGGTAATTAATTTTCCTAATGTTTTAATGCTGCTTGGCCTTTAAGGTATATTGTAACAGTAATTTCTGGCAAAATGCTTTTGGAGATGGTCTTGTCTGGAACAAACCTGGAAGTGGGTTCTTTTGGTGTATTGTATTAATTTATGCAGAAAATGAATGTACAGTTCAATATGAATTACAGGCTAAGTTGGTTTTTACTGTCATCGATGACTGTCTGAGCTTGAGGTTATGGTCATTTTGAGACTGGACTTGTAACCGAATGTTGTGGCCTCGATCTCGAAGTCTGTAGTCTTGCTTGTGGTCCAAAGTTAATGTAATGATTACTTTTGAGTACCTGTTGGTTTAAAACAAATTTTTGTTAGTTCAAACTTCTTGTAGAAGCAGGATTTTTCCAGCAAAGCCTAGCCCTACATAATGCTGCCTGTGTGTTGATTTATTTTGTTTCTGGAATCACCAATCCTATTCTCAGTCATGGGCTTGAGCTTCGTGGTCTTGTGACTGAGATTTTGGCCTTGCTTACATCGTTGACCGTGTTCTTTGGTGGGGGAGTTCATATCTCATCAGTTGACAGTTTTAGCTTTAGTGTTTGTATATGTTGTTGCGAAAAGTGATCTCTCCGGTTTCAGAAGTGGAGCCAGAACCAACCACAGAGGAAGCGGAGAAGGAAACAGAAGAAGACGAGACGGCAGTGGCAGATGAGGATGATGTGAAAGATAACTGGGATGATGAAGATGAAAATGATGACAATGACGCCGGGGTTAAAGATAACTGGTACGACGAGAGCAGCGAAGACGAAGCTGACGGAGGTTAATTTTCATTGTTTTTTTTTAAATTTATTATTGTCTGTACTCTAGTGTCGTTGAGCATCTGTTTTTCTCCGTTAATTTGTCTACTGGAAAGGTAGGTTTCTGTTATCACCAACTCTCACTCTCACTCACAGTTAATGATGTAAATTCTTAGCAGCAATCTCAAATTTCTTTCTTGTATTTGTGCAGACACTGCAAATTTTACATTCTTGCAGCGATTTGCCATGATGTTTGTTAGCTTCCAGAACCAAGACATGTGTTGGCTAACCCTAACTGCAGAATGTGGGCTGTAAATAGCATAGTAGCATGGTTTGTAGTTATTGTGGATTTATGGCCATAGCTGTGGCAGGTCATCACCGATAGATTTTGCATTTATTTTCTCAGGTGTGGGCAACTATCTTGAGAGTTGCAACTTAACGATATCATTGCCATTGTCACAGATGATGCTGTGAAGAAGGAAATGGCGGAAGTTAAAAGCGCTAAGAAAGACAAGCAGCCGGTGGATGAGGAAGAAGAAGAAGAAGATGAGAGTTCGTCAGCTGAATCTGATGAATCTGACGAGGACAGCGAATCAGATTCTGAAGAGGAAGGAAAATCCGCTCAAGAAACTGCAAAGGAGAAGGCTCGTCAACGAATCCGAGTGAGTATTTGTTGTATCGGCAGTAAAGTGGTGATTAGCGGTCATTTGTAACTTTGTAATCAGCCATTAGTCAAGCTGTTTCTCTGTTACAGTAGTAGCAGTAATGTTGTTAAATGGAATCACTCCAGTGCAAGTTTACATTTTTTTCTATAGCATGGTCTTTCTGTCAGTCTGTCATATTTGTGCATCTTGCTTAAACTGTTCATTGTATTTAGAATACTGGAAGAGTTATTCAGTAGACTGCTGATTATGGTTGACTGGTTTTTTCCTGGTACAGTTTTGTGCTGGTGAAAGGCAGATAATTGCCATAAGAATGATCAGACATGGTAACAGCTTGTGCTTCTGGCTAAGTGCAATACATATGGGTTGCTATTATTCTGTGTGTGCAATGCATCGGTGTTATAGGTATTGGGTGCTGATTTTATTGATTTTGTTATAATTCTCAGGCAAGGAAGGAAGAGGCTGAAACAAAGAGATCCCTCGATGACCTCAGAGCACCTGTTGTCTGTGTCCTTGGTCATGTCGACACCGGCAAAACAAAGATTCTTGACAAGGTGACACTTTAAATATACTTTTTTCTTATTTGCAGCATTGTTTACTGTTTTTCTGATTTTTCTGATTATATTGGTTGATATTGCTAAATATTGATTGTGGTAGTCATTGTTAATGATAACTGTATGTTAAACAACTGTCTGGAATGGGATAAGTGAGTGTTAAACGAAGTTATACATTCCACACAGTTTGTTGTTTAATTAACTGACACTTATTCCTCGCTGGCCAATAGTCAGTCATATGGTCTAGGCTGTCAGTTGGTGGGTTATTGACACATCCCACTGCAAATGGTATCAAGACATAGGTAGTATGAGTGCTGGAGTAGTATAATCATAGTAACAGAACTGTTGACAAAATGGCATTGTTCAGAAAATCTATCTGACTACTTCCTCGACTGGACTTCACCTTATCTACCTCTAGTGAACCTAGCACTGGTTTGTATAGCTTTGTCTTTTGTTGTGTTCTGCCATTACGGGCAGCTTTTCGTTTTCGTTGACTCCAACTTGAAGTCGCTCTTGTGCCATTCCCGTGAGTTGTGGATAATCAACGTTTACAATTTGTCTTTAGCCAACTCAGCAATGTTATCTTTGGTCTCCCTTTTCTCTTTTTCCCTGGCTGTCATCTTTTAGGCTACCTTAGAAATCCTGGATTGCTTGATTGATTGTGATTATTGTGCATTGTACTGTCTGTGTCTCCCCCTGTTCTCCAATAGAAAGCATTCTGAGATTGATGACTGTCTGGAGGATAATAGGGAAGATTATTAGAACTGCCATTACTGTTACATATGCACGTATATAATGGAGAGTTTTTACAGTTTTAGATTTAAATCATTTTTTTGTTTTTTCTTGTGTTTCTGTAAAGGTTAAACTTTTGTTCCATTATTATGTGTATGTGCATTGTTTGTAAAGGCCATGCTTGAAATGACCTATACTGTGTTGGGTGGGACGTTAAACTCTACTCACTTGCTTACTTACTACTGTCTATGTTGGTGACAGTTGCGGAGAACAAACGTTCAGGATGGAGAGGCAGGTGGAATCACTCAGCAGATTGGTGCTACAAACGTGCCACAGGACACGATCAGGGAACAGGCCAAAATGTGTCTCAATGTATGTATTTTGCCTTTCAAATGGATTCAACTCTATTGCATTTATTTTTGTTATGGTCAGTGGCAAGAGTGAGCGAGTAGTTTTTTGTGGCATAGACAAGACACCATTTCATGTTTTTTAACAGTGTTAGTATTAAATGATCGCATCAATAAAATCATCAGTGTTTGCTCTGTGTTTTTAAAATGGATGCCAGAAGTTATGCAGAAATCAGATCAGGCCAATCAGGGTTAACTATTGAAAGCAATGCTGGAGTAGTTGACGCTTCATCTTAATAGCCTGGACAAGATGCATATGATAGTGGCTGTCAATTGTCATGAATGAAAAGAGTGAACAATTTGGTAATTGTTTAGTGCTGCTTGCAAAACATCACACTGCATTATGTCGGGTCAAGTTACACTGCTTGAAAATGGCCACCCTGCACTTCAGTTGGTGAAAATTGCATCTGTAAAACTGCAGATTGTGACATCAGCATATCTTGCTCGACTGTGACTGCAAGTTGTATATGTGTGTTTTCTGTGTTCTTAGTTTTCAAAAATGAACATGCGGTTACCCGGCTTGTTAATTATCGATACACCTGGCCACGAGTCTTTCAGGTCGGCACCATTTTCTATCAGAAATTTTTGCTATTTGATGTGCTGTATATTATTTTTTATCTAATAAGCCAAAATCAAGCTGTCCATATAACTGAGCTGTGTTTGCACTCGTTGCTGTCTCAGGGCCTGGTAAACTGAAATAAGCACCAAACTCTAAGGTCAGAAAGCTATAAAAGGTGAAGGCAATATTGACTGTGGATGATTTACCTTTGGCTTTAAAAAAGTTAGAATTGCTAATTAATTATATAAGTTCATCAAATCGCAACTTTTATGAAGTAGTTTGTTGACATTTTGGCAACTACTGCTGCCTTCATTAGAGCAGCTGTCTGCTAGGTGTCACAGTAATATGCCATAGATGTTTGGAAGTTACTAGGACCTCTTGTTTCTCTTCATCGACAAACATCAACAAATGCCATAGTTTCATGAATTTATAACTTTTTAGCTACTGTTTCAACGTATGCATATATTGTAAGATGTTAGAATAATGGTGCTGTTGTATTTGCCGTTGTTGTGCAGTAATCTGCGTAGTCGTGGTTCGTCGCTGTGTGATCTGGCAGTCCTTGTTGTCGACATAATGCACGGTCTGGAGCCACAGACTCGAGAGTCCATTGAACTTCTCCGGAGTCGGAAAACACCCTTTGTTGTCGCACTGAATAAGGTCTGCCTCATTTTGTGCACCACATGTTGTTGGTAGCTGGTTATATCTGCTGTACTATTTACTGTTACTTTGTTATTTAATTTGCCTTTGGGTGACTCTGTAGTACACCGTGGTCCATAAAAAATGTGCCACTTTTATTTTTTGAATAGTTTCATGAAACATTGACCGATTTTAATAATTTTTGGCATGCAACATCGGGAAAAAACTTGATGCAAGTGACTGTAGTTTAAGTTTCCTCACTTTGATACAGTTGCTACACTACCTTGTGAAATGCAGAAGTTGTAGTTTGGCTATTTACAACACTGAATTCATATTGGAGAGCACATGCATCAACTCAGAAATGATTAACTGAAAAATGACAAACACTGTTGGCAACTATTGTATCTCAAAAAGTCACACCTGTCACATCACATGTGCTCAAAATGTTCTCCTCCAACGTGAATGCAAGCGGCAAACGTTGACATCACTGGCAAACAGCAGGCTCAACAACCTTTATTTCCCAAGGTAGTGTAGCGACAGTATTAAAGTGAAGTAGCCAAAACTAAAATCGTTTGCGTCGAGTTTCTTCCTGATGTTGCACGCCAAAAAGTGTTTACTACCTGTGTGGGTTACTGGCTGTCTGCAGACAGGTAAACCATCTCGGTATATTACTAACCAGCAAGGACCATTCAGCTTTTTATCACTTTGGTGCAGGCACATCAAGCACTGGCCTGTCTGGCTAGGGTTAATTAAGATGGAACACATTCACCTGATTCAGGGTGGCAGTTAACACTGTGTAATTGTGTGGCAGGTGACGCTCTGTGGCTTTGAGATGGGTTGTCATTATGAGCCATAGATCATATTTAGCCCTTCTAGCCAGCATAAAGTATGCTGTGATGTGTAGATTGATCGGTTAAACGAGTGGCAGACGAGTCCACATACAGACATAACGACAACGCTGGAGAAACAGCGTGCAAGCACTCAGCTACACTTCAACGACCGTGTGAGACAGATTGTTGTCGAGTTCGCTGAACTGGTACGTATCATTCACATCCAGTCTTCTCTTACATAGACATTGACACCACTTATCAACACTTACTGTAATAGGGTGTTTCATCTTTAGGTGAAATCGCTCTTGCATTGCAAGTGATTCCGCTTATTCGTACACACTTCTTTGTAGTCTGGTCTGTCATTCTCGTCTGTCTGTCTCTATGTCACATTTGTGCCTCTTGTTTAAACAGTTTGATTGGTTTAGATGTAATATGGGGTTCGGTGACACATACAGGGGAAGGGGATATGGGAGTTAAAAACTCCAGCCAAAACATGGAGTTGCAAATTTGCAAATTGCTGAGCTGCTACGTGGCAAATACTAATGAGCAGCGATTCCTCTTTTGCCAAATTATTGTTTGCTTTCATTGCTTTGAATGACCCTGTTGGTTCAAATGACTTCTTATGTGTTACTGTTAAATGAGACAAGAACTCTATTTACCTCTTTTCGCTAGAATATAGTGCATTGTTCATGAAGACCACTGTCTGAAAAATTACTGTTATATAATAGTAGATCCATCAAACTTCTCTGCACTTTTGAGTCTAATTGAACTATAGTAAACGTGAGCACTCTACCTAATCTGTGCTTGCTTCTGATTTGTTTGCTACATTAAGGTACTATAAATGTGTATTGGTTGATTGAAGTAAGCAAATAATTAATTTGATTTGCTTGGCTCTAAATGTTGATGGGAAATGTATCGAATTGGAGGCAACTGATTAATTGATTGAATAATTGATATTATGGCACATATTTTTGCTTAAATGTGTAGGGTCTGAATGCAGCATTATTTAATGAAAACAAGAATCTCCGCGAGTACATATCTATGGTGCCAACGTCTGCTCACTCTGGTGATGGAATGGGCAACCTCATTGCTCTATTGTGTGAGATTGCTCAGACCATGCTGGCCAAGAGAATCATGTACTCAGAAGAGCTGCAGGCTACCGTCATGGAGGTTGGTCAGAATTACTTTCATATTCTCATCTCTTCGTCTCTGACAGAAGTGATAAATACTAATGCAATGTTTTCACAAAGTTCTCACACATCCTTGAAAGTATTTGAATTTATTTAGCAAAAGTTAATCTCTTAACAGTGTCCTAAACAGTAATGGTCCTCGAAAGTCATTGAATTCCATTGATTAAGTTTTCTGTACTTCTCAAATTCACTTCAGGAAAATTAATAGTACGCTGGTCTGTTGTGTCAGTGTTAACCACTTTAAAATTGTTTTTTTATTTACTCAACATTTTATTGCACCATTGTCACAAGTGGATTAACTGATGTGTCAGTTTTCTATTCATAAAGTTGCGGGTTCGGTTAGAATTAGCTCTACTGTCATTTGTTGGCACTTTGCTGGAATAGTTTTCTAATTGCAGTAGTAATAATGTTACCGTACATGTAGGTGAAGGCATTGCCTGGCTTAGGCACCACGATAGATGTGATACTTGTCAACGGACGCATCTCCGAGGGTGACACGATTGTAGTCGCTGGCCAGGAGGGTCCCGTAGTCACACAAGTACGAGGCTTGCTTATGCCGCAGCCACTCCGGGAACTCCGAGTCAAAGTGAGCGTTTTGGCAATTTTAAGGAAAAAATATAGTCCTCTTTTTTTAATGGAATCACATTGTTTTGTATATTTATGTGACCAGTTTGGGTCCTACATTATGTAAACAGTGCATGTTGTCTAGTTAATAAATTTGTTGGTAGAGTGTAATGAATTTGTTTTTAGCAGGATAATTAATTTAAATGGCTTGTTTCTGTAATAAGTTTATGTTTGGTTGTGCTTGGAGGTTTTTGGGTTTCAGGATTGGCAGGTAACATTTTGTGTAGATTACAGTGTTGCAATTTGATCAGGTTGATTTTTATTTCGAGGTGTTCTGTAACCATTGTTACATACCTTTGTATACTAAATAATCAGTGCTAGTTATCTTATCAGTTTTTGCATTGATGATAAATAATTATCATAGATTTAAGTGTGAAATTATGAATAATTATGGCCATATTTGCTTGCATAGTTTTCGTGTTGGTAGTTGGTAGACTTTTTTAAATGTGTAAACAGTATGCACCTGCATATGTCAAAGAGCATAGTGAAAAATTTTGGTTTTTCCTGAAACAAGAAGAGGTATCGATGGAGAAGGTAAGTTATAAGACATGTAGCGAATTAATCTAATCTAAAAAGCAGTTTCATCACGCTTTGTCTCAAACATGAATTAGAAGCATTGAACCATCCTTTGTGCGATAGGCTGAAATGAATGATTTGGTGTTTCAAGTGTTGATTTAAGCTGTAAATGGCCTGTAAATAAATTTTGTTTCAGCGCTGCATAAGTGACTGTTTGTATTGTTGTTAGAATGCTTATGAGAAGCATAAAGAAGTGAGAGCAGCCCAGGGCTGTAAGATTATTGCCAAAGATCTGGAAAAGTCACTTGCCGGCCTACCGATGTTTATCGCTCACCAACAAGATGAAGTCGAAGTATATAAGGTTTGAATACTTACACATTGCTCATTTCAGATGTTATTGATTTGATTACGCTTTTCTTATGCTTTTACAATATTGTGCTGTTAGTATGTGAAGGATTTTTTTGCTGCATATTGTGATGAAAACTTGCTAGCTGTAACCTAACGAGCATTTTATACATTTGGATTTTTTGAATGGCTCAATTTTTTTCAATTTACATAATTTTGTTATGTTATTTTGAGATTTTTTTCTAATGTCTGTTGTATTTTGCTCAGTCCATAAGTGCTCAATTAATTTTCTAGGGAAGATTAGTGTTCTGGTAAATTTGCTACTTCAATCAGGATTCCACAGTTAGGATGTGATATTTTAATACATCCTTTATGAAAAAAACTTTTTATTGTTTATTATGCTTCTGCCGCAGTCTCAATTGAACAGAAACAATTTTAGTAGTCATTTAAATTTTAAGTTGTTTGATGCTTGTGTTCCGCCATCAGATTTATGTTGGCAGATTATTCTACAGCCACCATCCAGCTGCTGTGAAGCTCCTAGCATCTGTTCATTGTGTGATGATGAAGAACTTAGAATAATAATAATTATAATTCTCTTTTTATGTCTTGTGTAGGACGAACTGTCACAGATGTTGGCTGATGTGCTTGATTCCATCAAAGTACAAGAACGCGGCGTGTTCGTCCAGGCATCAACACTTGGCTCCCTCGAAGCCTTACTCGTCTTTCTTAAATCTTCCAAAATTCCGGTATTAGTTTGAAATTGTTCTTGATTGTCTCCTGTATTTTGCTCATTATATATGTGCTGAGTTTTTTTTTCGAAAAGAGGTTGGTGCTTCAGTAAATTTATTATGCTAGTTAAGATTTGTCAGTTTGCAGGGCACTAGTCTGAATTTGGTTGGGTTCTGTTTCACAATAGCCAGAGGCTGCCATGTCTAAAGGTCATCATAGTCAGTGCTGTCACCATAGCCAAAAATGCACTTTGTCTATTCTCAATCTCTGTCTTTAATCCTATCCCTAAGACCTAATCTTTGCACTAGGTTCCAACTAGTGAACTGTCCCTTACTCGGCCTTTAGTGGGTGGTAAAATGAGTGTCAGCTTTTGGTCTCCGTGGTAACAAATGATGATGGTGAGTGCAGTACTACAGCTGCCTGTTTAAGCAGATCTGAGGCTCAAGCTGATTGGCTCGATCCAATGGTCGGCAGCCGCCGAGTGCTCATGCTACATTTGTCACGCTGTGCATGTTATCTTCTGGTCCATTATTTTGTGGTTAACGGTTAACCGAACCGGCAATTTTAGGACCGGTTTTGCCTTTCGGACCGGTTAACTGGCTAACCGTTAACTACCCTAGCTTGGTCTAAGGTTGGCAGCCGTCGATTGCTCATGCTACATTCGTCAAATGTACTGGGTGAACTCCGGCACAGCCACAATGACAGCACCAAATGCACTGCAATTTACTCTTATTATGGGGCTGTCCTTCCTAGAAGGAGGCCCCATCATGTATCGATGCTGTCCGTCTGTCCGTCCGTCTGTCCCATGCCTACTTCTTTTTACGTATCATTTTAGGTACGTGAGCCTTAACTCGTACGGAAAGCGAAATTCCCATAGTAAAGATAGGGAAATTGCCAGTCAGCGGCCATTTGGCATGTTACTCAACTGCAAAGACGGCCCCATAGCGGGCGGCCCCTCAACGGCCGCACCCTCTTGTTATTACAGTGATGTACTTGTATTGTTGTTGGATCATAAAGTGTTGCTTGGATTGTGCGTAGTACGCTGGTATCAACATTGGCCCTGTACATAAACGTGATGTCATGAAGGCTTCTGTCATGTTGGAACATGATCCTCAGTGAGTAGAAACAACTCTCAACACATTCACATTAGGGATATGCAGAACGGCTTTTTAGTTTTTTGAAGTTTAGTTCATTTTTGATTTGGTTTTTTAAATTTAAAAGAACAGCAGCTTTGATTTTGGAATTTTTGTGGATTTGCTTTTGTTTAAGATTTTTGTTTTTGCAGCTTTGAATTGTCATGGATCTGTTTTCTTTTTTATAGTTTATGCTACTAAGAACTGAAATTGAATCGACCTTTGGTTTTCCGCATTATGCACGTTTACTGCTTAGTAGCTGCTTTGTTTGGCTGAGAGCTAAGGAAGCGGAGAATTTACTGTGGTGTAGGCTTTATAGCTTGGCAAAAACTTGACGTGGTTTTTCGCATGTTTCTTTTGTAGGTATGCTGTGATAATGGCGTTTGACGTCAAGCTAAGGAAGCGGAGAATTTACTGTGGTGTAGGCTTTATAGCTTGGCATAAACTTGACGTGGTTTTTCGCATGTTTCTTTTGTAGGTATGCTGTGATAATGGCGTTTGACGTCAAGGTGGAACGCGAGGCCCAGGAGATGGCTGACAGTTTGGGTGTAAACATATTCGTCGCCGACATCATCTACCATCTGTTCGACCGGTTCACAAAGTTCCGCGAGGAATGGTTGCTGCAGAAACGCGAGGAGTTCAAGCACTTGGCTATCTTCCCATGCAAACTGCGCATCTACCCCGAACATATGTTCAACTCCCGCGACCCGATTGTCTGCGGTGTCTGTGTTGAAGCCGGCTTCCTCCGAGAAGGAACAATGATATGCGTTCCCAGTAAAGAGGTTGGTTGTATTGCAGAACATGTGTAACAAGAATAATTACTTATTTTTAAATTATCGGATTGGCGATAATGTTGATTGTTTTTTTTCTGGCTGTGTATTTGAAACACTGCCGTGGATCAGCACTTTCTTTGGTTGTTTTTTGGGCTGTCTTTGTAACAAAATTTATGGATCAGCGTTATCGCTGATTGTAGTTCATACCTGGACTTGAAACAAAATATATAACCATTGTTTTTTTTGCAGCCGCATTATTTTCATTTTTCTATGCTTGTTTAACGCATATGCAACAGACAGATCTATGGATGGATGTATTGTGGCTTTTTAGGAGGTCTGCCCAGTAATCCTGAGTGACATCATACTGGCAATAAAACTAATAAGTTAATAATAACATTTAATAGGATCATGGGTTAAGAAAGTGGGTAGGAGAAGGAATTTGCAATTTTTCTACAGACAGCAGCAAATATCCAAGAGAGGAGGTTACAGATGCTCAAAATTTCAATTTTGCCTCTAAATTTTTTCCCAGAAGAGGATTGTTAGTACGATATAGCATAGCCAGTAGTAATCTTTAGTGTGTTTTATTGCTTTTATTTGGTGTGTTTGTGTGTACTAGGGTGACTGCATGTGTGCTTGTGTTTTTTTCTTAGTTTACTGTTTTTTCATGTTCCTTGTCTGCCGTATTGGTGATGAGTCAAAATTTTTGCTTGTCTTCCTGCTTTTCTGCTGCCATAACTGACAATACTGTAATGTGTGCTGTGCAGTTTATAGAAGTTGGTCGAGTGTCCAGCATGCAGGTGAACCACAAGCCTGTTGAGAAGGCATTGAAAGGCCAGGACGTCTGTATTAAGATTGACTCAGTGCCGGGAGAGGCTCCCAGAATGTATGGTCGACATTTTGATCACACCGACCTACTAGTCAGCAAGGTATTTAGCCTGTCTTATGTCTTCCATTTTCAGCATTAATTACATTCCTTTTTTATCCTAAACTCTCAAGGTCAGGTACAAAAACAAAACTAGTTTTTTAAACCGTTTACCATGCACAGTATTTTCTGTTATTTGACAGTTAATCAGTAATGACAGTGATACTTTCTGGCTTAAAATCGATCTCAGACCATGTTTCGAGCATGTTTATGACAAGTCACCAACAAATTGACTACAGACAAATTGGCACGAACTGGTTCGGTTGCATCTAAGGAATGAATTACGTGAACGAACTGAACACAACAGAAATGTGTGAGTTCAGTTTAGTGCATTTCAATTGCACTGCTAAGCTAAAAAACTGGCATTTTGATTGTTTTTCAGTTTATTTAGCCGAGTGTATTAAGCGAATTTGGCACTGTGCCGTTCATTTTCTTTCTGTCACATTGTATATTGCTTTATGTAAGGCTTCCAGTATAAATTGAATTTATTCTGATACATTAAATTTATTTTATGCTAAACTTTTAAGGTCAGGATTAGGCTTTAAAAGCTTTGTAACGTTGTAGCAAAACCCACGAGCACGTTTTGACCATTTCTCTGACAAGCCGCAGACAAATTTTCATTTAAAGCATTAAAGTTATTCTCATTTAAAGCGTTAAAGTTAAAGTTGTCCTGCCACGTTGAGATAGTTCTAGCACGTTTCTTATCATGTTTGTCGTTGTTCGACGAACGTGGCTCTGAAAGTTGGTGATAGGTTTTGTTTTTCTTTCAGATGGTTGCCGGAAATCGCATTTCACACATCTGGCACGTTTTTCAGCTTAAAACCAGTAGGAGATTGGGTCTGTCGATATGAAATGCATTGATCTGATTTTGAACATAGCGAGTCACGTTGTTGCATTTGGTATGTTCAGATATCTCGCGAATCGATCGACGTCATAAAGAACTATTTCCGTGATGAGATGACAAAAGCGGACTGGCAGTTGATTGTTGAGTTAAAAAAGACTTTCAGCATTCTCTAGATCACCAATAAACTGATCCTTGCGTTGTTTTTTCAGCGGTGAATTCTACCAGTGCATCAGGTTGACAACTGTTTTTGGCTGAAAGTACCAAATGTAATGTATTTTACTGACACAAAGTGCCGAATTTTTAACTAGCTTGTACCATTTAGTTATAAATATCATACATTACTGCCAAATTAACGACAAACCGAATGCTAGAATTAAATGTTACTAGCAAAGAAGAAAATTTAATTTATGCTAAATTTGAAGAATAATGCTAAAAAATTTAGAACTGCCAGACTAAAAAACAAGTTCTTTGAAGGAACATATTTGACTCGTTGGGCATTTTAAAATGCTAGTTAGCAACTCTTCAAATGCAGCAGTGAAATCTACCAGTGGCAAAAAAACAACGCAAGGTATGTGACTTTGCAATGATTGTTCAGTATTCTTCTTTTTCCGTTTTGCACCACATTGGCCTTGCCTTTCCTGCTGAACCTCGTTGTTAAGGACCTCAGTTTTCCAGTGGGTATCAGAATTTTGAGCCAGTTTGTGGAATTTGCCTGTTTGTGCAGAATTTCTACGTTTCTGTGGAATTTTTTTTCAAATTTGGTATAGATCGGTTATTGCTTTTGATTTAAAATTTTCATCCAAGTTTGCTAGGCTTTCTTTCATAACTGCTAATCTTGTTTAATTGATTGTCTTATTGACTGATTGATTTATCAGTCAGCATGATTCCACTGAACACAGCCTAATCATTGATTATTGAACATTTGGTGTAACAATTTGCAGGCATTTTCATCTTACTATAATGCACGGAAAGTCTGTCTGTTTGTCTGTCTGTCAGCCCCCTTTAGTGCCTTCTCTGTAACATGGTCACGAATCCCGATCATGAAGTTTGAATCATTGGGTCTTAGGTATGTGCCTCCACCATGCCTCCTACTTTCCCCACAGGCAGCCTGAGGAGCCAGGGGTTGAGTTGCCGGGTCTTATTCCCCGCTGATTCTGCCAAGCCCGTCAGCTTAGCGCATTGTCTAGTGCTTCATGGCAGGAAACTTCCGCCCACGGGGTGGGCTGCTTCTAGTACTTATAATAGTCCAAAATTTTCTCAATTTGCTTAGTATATAGAATGTTGCAGAATCAGGATGATATGCCCTGGTGAGCTGCAGAATTTGGGAAAATTTGCCTTGGAAAACTGTGGTCCTTACACATGTCATTAATCATGACTTATGTTGCTACTTCGTTTTTTGCTTTTAGTTTTGTTGGGTCATTCGTGATTTGAAGATTTTCTTGTGATTGTTGGTTGCCACTGTCAATTTTTATTGATAGTTGTCGTTGTCATATCATCAACGTAATCTTTACATGTTTGAGCGGTACTCATAGTTACAAAATCTACTTGTATGTATGCTGTACTAAATATCACAAGAAAAGCCCAGCTAACGCAAAGGGGAATGCACAACAGCGATGCATGTTTGAATGCCCAGTAAAACAAATTCTAAGTCAGTCGTCAGAGGGCGCCAGACGATTAGTGGCTAATTATCTATAGTGTTTTACTCGTACTCACCAGAGGGTGTGACCCATCTCGCTCAGGCAATGCCGTATCGACTGGAAATCACAAATTTTCCCTACCCCCTCTTATTTATCAACCTCGTTCGGGGTGACCTTTTTCAAGTTTATGGAAAAGCTTTATGGTTCCTGAAACTAGAGTCTTTCAGGCAGCTGATGGTGAAGATTTGGCGATTCTAGCTTGCATCGTTTTTGATTGATCCACCCGTGTGACGGACAGATAGACGGACAGAATTGCGATGGCTAAGAGGCGCTACAGCGGTCACTGCTGTTGCGCGTAATAATTATGCACACTTTACTGTGGTCAGTGTAATGTTTTGGCAATTTTGCTTTGTTTTGAACTCCGTTAGTGCTCTGTGTCACTTTTAGTTGGGCAACAGAAAAGGCACCTGGTTTGTAACAAATACCTCAGCAGAAATTTAGGCAAACACACTAGTTTACGAGACTTAATATAAAACTGTTATTTGCTGTTTAAACTGTGTAATGGTTTAGCTCAAGTGTTGCCTATAGCTGTCAAGATGCACGTAGCCTTTAATGCTGCTTGCTGCAGAATAGCTAACGCTATTGGTGTACAAACTGTGAAGTGCTGCTGTCATGTATTGCTCGATTGATGTGAGCAGAAGAATATGAGAATTTTTTTTTTTTTGAAATATTATATGTAATTGTTATTGTAATGTGGCGTTATACATTGTTGTCTCGTCTAGCATTGTATAGTGAGAAATAAAATGGGTTTGTCAGGAAAACCTGGAAACGCCAGGAAATTTGACATCTGTCATGTAGGAACAAGTGGGGATTTACCAAGTGACATTGAATCATTTGGAATATCCTAGTATTGTGATATAATATTGTCAAGTCCATTGTAAATTTGTTTTAGTGTCATTATTAAGAGAGTCGGATATCATTGTCATTTTGATCTGAGGTTAGCAATGAGCAACGAAATTAAAAGATTGTCAGATTGATATTGTTGTCAGTGGCGGTTCTAGCCCGCAATATCGGGGGGGGGGGCATGACGGGTGCTGTAGCGCGAGCCTATAAGAAGTCTGGTGGCATAGCTCCCAGCGGGGTCCAGGGGCAGCGCCCTTTGTCGAAGGGTCAGGGGGCGAAGACCCCTGAAGCTGAAGCACTTTTGGCTTTTGAACGTTCAATGGAAGCCGCAAATTTGTCCGTTTTTCTAAGATTTGGAAACGCAAAGAAATCAAAAATTTGTGTTATCTTTGCAAAAAAATCATGGGTGGCCACGAAACTGGGGGGGTGGCCTGGAGCAAAACTGTGGGGCCTGTGCCGCCTCCGAGCCTAAAACCGCCACTGATTGTCGTAGGAAAATGTGACAAGCGATGGGCAGACAGAAATTGAGACAAAATTAATGACATAATTTGCATCGTCGTTAGTTATTTATTGCAGGCTAACATTGACTGATAAACGGGTTCAACAAATACAAACGAAGCTAATATTAGCAATTATGCCAGACTGTAGTAGCCTAAAGTAAGCCTACTCTAGTAATAAGCCGTGTTCGGGCCGTGGTTCGGGTCAGTTGCAATCATGATTAAAAGATATAAATGTAAAAAAACTTACCAGTTTAAAACTCAGTGTAAGGACGACGTGACGATATATCAGTCCACTAAAACAGCAAAAATCTTTTGATTAACTACATGGTGCTATACATGCGGCGTCCTTACA